>OGZL01001319.1_pt1 | contig 19288 bp, 33 predicted proteins | sample 1576761 | NCBI WGS metagenome assembly OGZL01 (sample SAMEA3541595, study PRJEB24748) | human gut metagenome | biome: human gut; feature: human-associated habitat; material: faeces | place: China | collected 2012
CGCGGCTGCATCATCTGCACGGACGAGACGACCGGTTATAAGCTCACGGAAACAGGCGTGGAGCCGTTGGGCGTGGCGGCAGACATCTGCCAACTGACCGAGGACGGCATGATTATTACGCAGAAATGTACGGCGGACGAAACCGTGCTGACGGCGTATAACTGGAACGGTCAAAAGACAGACAGCTATATCATCTCGAATGCGTATCAGTCGGATGATGCCGAGGTGCGCAAGCATTGTGCGCCGCAGATAATTGGCAGCGACGGTGCGTTGCTCTGGGGCACAGCCGGGCTGTACCGCGAAGAGAACGGTCGTCTGGTGCAGGTGACAGACGCTCCGGTCATCAGCGTAAAGCAGGATGCCGATGGGGCCTATTATGCTGTTTCCTGCGATAAGTCTGAGCGGACGGAATACTATTCGGATGGTATCGGATACATGGCGGGTGATATGCTCGTGCGTATCGCGCCGGACGGAACGCAGACCACGCTTACAACACTCGATGGCATTCTGATCGACGAGGTAAAGACGGTCAAAAGCGGTGCTGTTCGCTTCGCAATCGCTATTCCGACAGAGGGCCATAGAAGCGGACACTATACCTGCCTGTTGAAAGACGGAAGGATTACCGTCCGGTCTGCAACCGATGATGTATTCTACATCTGGGGTAACGATGCGCTGGAAAACGAACAGGAAAAAATAGATAAGATTATTGCGAACCAGAAAGGTGAAGAATAATGGCAGAAAAGAAAAAGCTGGTCAGCGAGATCACGTCCATGGACGTGGACTTCGCGCAGTGGTACACAGATATTGTTAAAAAGGCTGAAATGGCCGATTATTCGTCCGTAAAGGGCTGCATCATCATGCGCCCGTACGCACAGGCGCTGTGGGAGAACATCCAGCACACGCTGGACGGCATGTTCAAGGAGACCGGTCACGAGAATGTAGCAATGCCGATCTTCATTCCGGAAAGCCTGCTGCAGAAGGAAGCCGACCACGTTGAGGGCTTCGCGCCGGAGTGTGCATGGGTAACGCACGGCGGCAACGACAAGCTGGAGGAGCGTCTGTGCGTTCGTCCGACTTCGGAGACGCTGTTCTGCGAGCATTACGCAAAGATCGTTCGATCCTGGCGCGACCTGCCGAAGCTGTACAACCAGTGGTGCTCGGTTGTCCGTTGGGAAAAGACCACCCGTCCGTTCCTGCGCAGCCGTGAGTTCTGGTGGCAGGAGGGTCACACCGTTCATGCTACCGCTGAGGAGGCTATGGAAGAGACTCTGCGCATGCTGAACATCTATGCAAAGTTCTTCGAGGAGTGGCTGGCGATTCCGGTGCTCAAGGGTGAAAAGACCGAGAAGGAGCGCTTCGCCGGTGCAGAGAACACCTACACCATCGAGGCCATGATGCACGACTGCAAGGCTCTGCAGTCCGGTACCTCGCACTACTTCGGTGACGGCTTTGCACGCGCATTCGGCATGCAGTACACCGATAAGAACAACACCCTGCAGTATATGTATCAGACCTCTTGGGGCGTTTCTACCCGTATCATCGGCGCAATCATCATGACGCACGGTGATAACGAGGGTCTGGTTCTGCCGCCGCGCATCGCTCCGACCCAGCTGGTTGTTATTCCGGTTGCGGCTCACAAGGAAGGCGTTAAGGAGAAGGCAACCGAGCTGTACGAGCAGGTCAAGGCAGCGGGCATCCGTGCCAAGATCGACCTGAGCGACAATACCCCGGGCTGGAAGTTTGCTGAGTACGAGATGAAGGGCATTCCGCTTCGTCTGGAGGTTGGTCCGCGCGATATCGCTGAGGGTCAGTGCGTACTGGTTCGCCGCGACACCCGCGAAAAGACCGTTGTTAAGTTCGAGGATCTCGAAAAGACCATTCCGGCATTGCTGGAGGATATCCAGAAGTCGCTGTATGAGAAGGCGCTCGCAAACCGCGAGGCGCATACCTATACCGCAAAGTCTCTTGACGAGATGAAGTCCATCCTTGCTGAGCACACTGGCTTTATCAAGTCCATGTGGTGCGGCGACCTCGCCTGCGAGGAGAAGGTCAAGGAAGAGACCGGTATGCCGAGCCGCTGCATGCCGTTCGAGCAGGAGCACATCGCAGATACCTGTCCGGTCTGCGGCAAGCCTGCAAACAAGATGGTTGTCTGGGGCATCGCGTACTAAGAGAAGTCTCAGAACCAAAAAACTGTACAAGCAAAAAGTCCCTCATCAGTCGATGAGGGACTTTTTTGCGCTAATAGAGAAACTTTTTCAGCAGATCGAACGGTTTGTGCGGCAGTGATCGGATACCGGTTGCAAAGCTGCAGATCAGGAAGCCGCCGTCTGTATTCTTAACGAGAATGAAGAATGAAGCAATGGCATCCTTCAGGTCATAGATCGAATTTGCCGACGGCTTCATTTTTAACGGACAGTCGAAAACCATCGGCTTGCCGTCATACAGAACGGCGAATTTACAGCCGGCTGGGAGCAAATACTCCCAACCGGCTGCGTGTAAACGGGTAGATAGATTATCTGCAGGAATTATTGCCGCTGCAGGAATTGTTATTGCCGCAGCCGCAGCGATTGTCATTTACGCCGGCACTGCCGGTGAACAGACAGCCTGCCTTGTCGCTCTGCGGCGGGAAAAAGGCGTCGATGGGGAAGTCGAAGCTCGAGAAGATCTCGCACGGGTCCTGTTCACCGCCGACACCGCTGTTCGAGCAGTCGCGCCGCGGCAGACATACGTCGTAAGCGGGCATGAGCAGCTGGATGTCGCGCTCAAGCCGGATGATCGAGAACTGACCGAGGGTTACGAACAGCTGATAGCCATCGTTGCTGAGCACGAGATCGTCACCGCCGAAGCACGAGCAGATTGAACGGGGTACTTCGTGCAGAGCGCAGCAGCAATAACTTAAATGTTAGAGGTTTGAGGTATAGCGATTTTGGGGTGGATTGTCAGATGGAGGTCGCTTTTGGCTTTGCCGTAGACACGGACGGTTTTATGGTAGTCTATACGGCGGATTACCTGCTTTAAGAGAAGATTTTGTTCTTTTGGATCTTCCAGTGTGGGGTATACGTCCAGCACATGACGGATGAGTGGCGCGGAGTTCTTCTGCGCTTCAATGTCTTTCTGTTTATTATGGAGTTTGCGCTCGATCTCGTGCTTTGTGTTTAGCAGTGCGGTCTGATCCTGGCTGATTGCGGATTGACGCTGCAGGAACGTTTCCTTACTGTAAAAACCATCTTCGAGCAGTTCATAGGTACGCTGCAGACGGCGGTTTATATCGGTAAGCTGCTTCTCGATATTCTGCAGTGCGTTTTCTTCGCTTTTCGTGTCCAGACGGGCAGGAGAGCTGAGTTCGATCTTGTGAAGAAATTCGCGGAGAGACTGCAGGACAAGGCTTTCCACATCTTCAAACAGACTGGAGACGGTAGAGCAGGACGGATTTTCACAGCCAAACCGGACTTTATCTTCACGGCGGTATGGATGGCGAGACATCAGTTTACCGCATTGGTCGCAGTAGACCAGTCCGGCCAGCGGATTCATCTGCTGGTATTTGCGCGGTACACGCGGCGTAACGGTGTCTTTCATGCGCTGTTGGACGCTGTTCCAGACGTCCCGCGGGATGATCGCTTCGTGTATTCCTTCGTACAGCTCACAGTTTTTATTGACCGGTCGCTTGGTTATCAATTTGCCTTTTTGCACGATTTTTGTGTTGACCTTCATGGCACTGGGGATAAAACCGGCATAGTGCGGGTTCTGCAGGATGGCACGGGTAGTCGCGGGCACCCATTTTTTATCGAGCGGTGTGCGGATCTTCATAGCGTTCAGTTCGTTTGCGATTTCGGAAAAGCCTTTGCCGGAAAGATACATATCGTAGATGGTGCGGATCACACCGGCCTGCGGCTCAACCGGTCGAAGGGACCAGCCGCGGCCGTCCAGTTTGTAGCGTTCATAGCCGTAAGGCGGACGTCCGGGAACGTAGTGGCCTTCTTTCTTGGAGGCTCTCGTTCCGGCCAGCTGACGGCGGCGGATCATGCGGTACTCCTGGCGCGACATGAACAGGCCGAACTCCATCCATTCCTCGTCCGCTTCCTGCGTGGGGTCGTAGGTTTTGGACGGCGTGACGATGAGCGTGCCCGAAAACTTAAACGCTTGGGCGACGATACCTTGATCTATTGTATCACCACGCGCGAGACGCGAGGTCTCGGTGACGAGGACGCCCTTCCAGCGGCCGTCCTCCACCTCGGAGAGCAGCTGCTGCATGACGGGACGGTTCGCAATACGCTCGCCGGAGACGATTTCGCGGTAGATCGCGCCGATGGGCAGGGCGCGGGACTTGGCGAGCTCCATCAGGATATGCTCGTGCCGGGCGAGGGTATCACCCTCGCCGTGCGCCTCGGCTTCGAGGTCCGCGCGGGATTTGCGTAAATAGATGGCATACTCGGTGGACATTTGATCACTTCCATTTATTATTCCAGTCATTCAGGTCATGGGTGACATGGATAATCACCCAGACTACAAGCAAGGCGATACAGAGCAAGCCGGTGAGGGTTTCCTTGACAAATGGACTCATGCAATCAGCTCCTTACTGGTGTTTGCGCAGGATTTCATTTATTTCATCCTCTGTTATCATTTTTGAGGGTCTGTTTTTGATGATTTGACCGATATCGCGTAAAACGTAGTAACGCTTTGTAAGCGATTCGTTTGCTTTTTGGTAATTGGAAGAAGCTATACACATCAGAACAAAGAACAGGATACACAAGCAGGCGAGGATGCCGATAATGCAGGGATAGTATTTCGTCCAGCCGCTTTCTGTTGTTTTGCTTGTGGAAACGGCAGGCGCTTCTTCTTCATCTCGGGTATCCGCTCCGCCGAGCTCGCTTTTGTCGATGATATCGCTGTTCGGAGCGGAACGGTCGGCGAAAAATCCATCTCGATAGCCTTGATAATACCCATCGTCATAATCACTGCTATGATCTTCGGCGCTGTCGATGTCGTTAAAATCTGACCATACAGTAGCTTCGTTTAATCCGAAGTAGGCACCTTGTTGGAATTGCAGACTTTGTTCCTGCAAACCAAACATATATACAATTTCGTCCAGAGTGAAATAGTCGAACCTTGGTTTGTTCTCTGGATCATTGTAAGAACCGGCTTGCATGAAATAGCTGTTATCGGTTTCACCATCAGCGTGCGGAATCGCCTGATCCTGATATGGTGTGTACATTCTACCGTCTGCATCATAATAATATTGGCGAGGTATAATGTGACCTGCTTGTGGACAGCTGCCGGAATTTGAAAAATTTTGCGAGGATTCGTATGAATCGGGAACCCATTCCCAACTGGGATCACGCCAATCTACATCGTCTACTTGGTCGGAAGTTGTATCTTGCGAAATAGTGTCTGTTGCCGATGAACCACTTGTACCGGAATTCCTACCGGTTTGGTCATCATAATCATATGGACAGATTCCGTTTGTATGCTGATGGGCCGGATATCCGTGGTGGTAGTGATATTCGCCAGTATCATTATCCCAGTGGCCGCCGTCTGCATCTGTTTGCCCCGGATGGGCCGAGGCAACAGACGTGAGCATTAAGAGACAACCAGCGGCGCAAATTATCCGTTTGGTAAGATATTTCATATATTTGCCCTTTATTCATGCCTGCTTTTCCAGATCGGAAAGGTCAGGCATTTTTTTATGCGTTTGTTTTGCCATATACATGGTCTGACGGATATATTCCTGTCCCTGCTCGTTCAGGGAACGGTAGTCGGTAATGAGCTGGGTTTCATCGGCGGTGAGGTCGGAAACCGGTGCAGCAGGTGACGACAGACCGTAATGCGGGTCGGTGATTTCGTCTGTAATCAGATAGTCCGTTGATACACCGAAAAAGTGTGCAAGTCCTCGGACGGTGCTCATTCGCGCACCTTCATACCCCTTTTTGTAAAGTCCGATGATGGTTGTATAGGGTATGCCGCAGGACTGGGAAAGCGTTCGCTTGTTAAGTCCTCGTTCACACATTAACAAGTCGAGCTTGTCAAGTATATTCATGCGTTCATCTCCTTTGCCTTACTATACCACAAAATATAAACGGTTACAATAAAAATATACCCTTTCTGATAAAATACTATTGACAGATTATCAGAAAGGGTATATTCTATATTCAAGAAATACGAGTAAGGGTATTTCAGAGAGGAGGACTGACTAATGTATCCTAATTTGGAACTTGAAATGTTCAAGCAGAAGATTAATACAAAGCAGCTTGCGGATGTCTGCGACATCAGCGAAAGCGCAATGCGGAATAAACTCAAGGGCAGAAAAGATTTCAAAATGAGCGAAGCGAAACGGGTTATGGGGCTGTTTCACGCTGATTTTGAATACCTTTTCGCGTTGGACGCCGAGCAGGCGGAAGGGAAGGGGTGAGGGACGTTAGATGGCTTTTTACGAAAAGATTTCCGACTACATTGAACAGAATGGCATTAAGCAGACTTTTATCGCTGACAAGTGCGGTTGGACTAAACAGAAGCTCTACAACTTATTACACGGTAGAAACCGTATATCGGTGGAGGACTATGAGGCAATCTGCGAAGCACTGAGCGTGCCTTTCGATTTCTTCTGTACGAAAAAACAAAGACCACCAGCGTAAGCTGATGGCCTTTGCGAAACGGTTATCTTGCTGCCGCGATGAGTGCATCTGAAATAGACTTTGCGAGGTCATTCAGCGCACTGGTGTTAGCAGCACAGATTTCCTCGACAAGCTGCTTGCTCTGCTCGTCTGCGATTGACTTTTCAAGAATTGCGGAACAGTTTCGAGAAAACTCATCACTGATACAGCCGAGCTCAGCCTGCAGCCTGTCATAGATTTTGTAATCCATGCGCGATCTCCTTTCATAGAATTTCGCCATATTCTTTAGGGCTCCACCTCTTGAGACGTGCAAGGATACAATTTTATTGTTACATATTCCTTAACCGTAGTCAATAAAAACATTACTGAAAGGAATGAGAAGATGGACACCGAGAAAAACAAAGAAGCCCCGCGGGACGGGACTTCTTACAGCTTGGCGCCGTATTCCGGCGGGTGGTCTACACCGGAACGAATCCGGAAGCAGGTTCGCAAGGTTATGCAAGCCGAGAGACGCGAACAGCTGCTTTCAAAGCCGCTTGTCCGCGAATGGGACGCGGCGTTGTTGTTCCACATTGAAAATCTTCTGCTAAGAGGATTTTATACACTGGGTATTGATGAAATGCTGCGGGAACAGATCGCGGAAGCCTGCGACAGAATGCTCGCGCACGTCTATCAGACGGGTGTGGTAACGCTCAGCGAGAATGAGGCGGCTATGATTCTTGATTTGCATACGCGTCCTGCGTGGCCTTTATACAAGCATTGCATGCAGCACAATCCGCACATTGCTCACAGCCGTTGCACACATACCGCAGAGAGCCATCGGGAAAAGGCAACAGATATGTGTACACCGTCTGAGCGCAATGATACAGAGGGCAATCCACCTGTTTTGAACGAAAATCCATGAAAACACCTCCTTTTGCTTTTCAGTATAGCGCGGGAGGGACGGAAATACAAGGAGCACACCATGAAGTATGAAGTTTGGGTTTTGGAGAAGCGCCTGGTCGGTGAGAACCGATGGCGGCAGTTTTTCTGCGACGGCAGGCAGGAGGCGCTGGACGTTGCAGAGGGATTTATTGATATTGCGGAAAAGATCGAGGTGAAACCTGCATGAAACCTTACAATGAATATCTCGCCATGACGGCAGAGCAGATCATGGCTGACCCGGAAGCGCCGGAGAGCCTGCGGATCGCTGCCCGCATTGAGCTTGAGAAAGCACAAAAGTTCGATTTAGAGGCAGAAGCGGCGCGGACGGCAACAGACAAGCCGGTGTAAGCATAGGCTTTAGAAAGGGGTGGTTACGGTGGCAATCGTGGCTGAATATCATTATCCGAACGGTACGGTTTGCATAGACGACGACTGCTACCGTGACGTTCCGCCGGAGGAAATGCAGCGGCGCATTGAGCGCCTGCAGAAAACGGCGTGGGAATTACTGATGAATCAGGAACGGAGGAAGAAAGATGAAGGCAAGTAAGTTTATGATGAGCCTGTCGGCGGCGGTGTTCGGCGGCGTGATGTACATGCAGATCGCGGGTGCCTGCAGCCGAATGCAGGCGGCGGTGCTCGGAACGGCGATGCTGGTTTGCATGGCAATCTGCTATGCCGATCTGCAGCGTGAAAAGCGCCGGAAGGCCGTGCAGGAGGATAAGGCCCGCAGAGCGGCTCGCGTCTCCATGGACAAGGCGGCGCACATTGCATACCGCGCCGACCTGATGAGGCAGATCCGCTAATGGCTGACTGGAAGAAAAACCGGCAGAAGTTCCAGATGCCGCATGACCGGGTGGAACGCTGTATGCGGTATGTGAAGGCTGTCGAAAAGGACGAGAAACGCGCCGAGAAAGCCAGAAAGGCACGCTTTGATGCACTGCTGCTCGAACGGTGGCAGGCAAGACAGGCGAACAGGGAGAAGGGCAATGCAGAAATTTAGCGGGCTGGAAATTAAGCCGTATTCTCAGCTGACCGAGCTGCCGCGGGTGCGGATCGACAGGGTGCGCGTTGAGGTTCAGCGCACTCTGTTCGGCGAAACCGAGTATCACCTGGTCGGCACGATGGGTGACGAGGGCAAGGCTTACCCAATCTGCGCTCCCTTTACCGAGCTGCCGGACGTATGGGAGCGAAAGAAAGAAGTAGAAAGCGCCATTTTTAAGGCGCGGCAGGAGGAACAATATGCGAGAAAAAGAAAAGACGCGGGTTATCTGGAGACACCCGCGCGGCCGGTTTGAGGTACAGGAGTCCGAGCATTACAGCCTGTTTGACCACTGTACCTATTACACGCGCGAATGCGTATTTACACCGCAGGACGATGCGCGCGGGTTGTGCAGCGAGGTGCCGACAGGCATTTTTGTGCCGGAACTGTGTACGCCGCAGAAAGGCGTGCAGGGTCCGGTCAGCGACGCGGACGTAGACCAATGGTGCGAATGGTACAAAGCCGGCAAAAATGTTGCGGATATCGCTGAGATGGCAAGACGCAGCAAAGCTACTGTTGCGGCGCGTCTGCGCACGCGCGGACTGCTGCCCGATCCCGTTCCGCGCGTGACGGATGAGGAAGTACGCGAAATGGCGCGGCTGTTTGCTTCCGGCCTGTCCGTGCGCGAGGTTGCGAAGGCAACCAAACGCAACATGAGAACAGTACGCGAACACTTGAGAGAAACGAGGGCTATCAGATGAGTTTACATAAGATCAAGGCGGAGCTGCAGGCAAGCGATGAGGCCGCCTGCGAGAAGTTTGCAAAGGTGATTGCGGACTGGCTGCGCAAGGAAGGGGATCGTCTGGCGTGAAGAAGAAGGGCAAAGGCAAGCCGCGGGGCATGAATTACGCCGATGTGCTCAAGGCGCGGCGGGATCGCTTGCAACTGGCGATGGATGAGGCGGCGCTTTTGAACGTCGAGCAGAGCATGCAGCGGTATCTCTGGCTGATGGCGGTCAGCCTGCACGATGCTTACGGCTTCGGTCCGGAGCGCCTGCAGAAGTTTTTCGAGGCGTTTCAGGAGAACTCGGACGAGCTTGCGAAAATGCGGGCAGAGGTAGACGACGATTACGCCTTTGAAAAGCTGCGGCTGCGGGCGGAGGACGTCAGCCGGATGGATATTCGTTATTACGGGAAACTCAAGATTGATTAGGAGGAAAAATATGAATGCAAAGAGAGCGGCAAAGCTGATGCAGATCGCCCATTATTACGGCGAGGACAAGCAGGTTTGCAAGCTGATGGAAGAATTGGGCGAGGCTACGAGCGCGGCAAGTGAGGTGCTGATGCTGCTCAGCTATCACGAGCAGGGCGGCAAGAAACGAGATTTGACCGCGAGACTGGAACACCTTGCCGGAGAACTGGCCGATGTTGTCAATGTCATTGAGCAGATTATTCAGCTTTTTGGACTGGAAACCGATTTTAAGGTGGCGCGGCACGCGGGTATCCAGAAAACACTCAAGCGGATTCGGGAGGAAATGAGTAATGCGCAGCCCGACAGAGACGGCACACCTGATTGATTCGCATTACAGACGGTCGTTTGGACGGTCGCCGGATAATGAAATGCGTGAGTTTATCCGCAAGGCGGCGGAAAACGGCTTGACGCTCGATGAACTGCTCAACTGCATGACGGCGGCTGTGGTTACTTACGGATTTGGCGCGTATGAGCGCGATTACCGAAAGGTTTTCGTTGCTGAGGCGCGGAAGGTTTGGAAGATGAAAAACGGAAAAGAGAAAGCCAGCCCGTGAAGGGCTGGCTTTGAGGACTATTAACTTTATTGCTCTGCCTTAAAGATGAGCGATTCGAAGTATGCGGCAAGTGTGATTTTCTGCTGTGCGGCTGCACGGCGCGCCTTTTCGATGGCGGCGGCGCTGATTGAGAGCGACAGCGGAACGCGGGTATTGTCCTCTTCGTCGATCAGGCCAAAGAGGCTCTGATACTGATCAGCATCGAGGTGCTCTTCGGCCCATTCGCGCGCTTCCTCATAGGTCAGCGGCTCTATTGCGTCCTCTACACCGCGATAGCCTTCGCGGTAAATGAAGTATTCGCCTGTGCGCTTACGGTACAGAGTCTGTCCGTAGTACACATCAGCGACCGAGCCGCGGTCGATCCGGTTCGATACCGCTTTCGCAGTATCGGTGTCGTACAATTTTCCGGCGATAATCTTTTTCATGGTTTTTCCTCCTCTTAATTCTCGGTGCGGTCGATCCACTGCTTGGAATTGGCGTCCCATACTTTATTTGCTCGGAGTGTGCTCATTACGAGATCGTGCAGGTGATCAAAATCGAGCTGACCGCCCATATTGATGACGTGCTCTGCATTTTTGAACTGCTCGCTTTCGCAGCAACAATTCAAAAAACGGCGGACCTCATCGACCTGTGCGTATGTGTAGCCCGCCAGCTTTTCGCCGTGGCCGGCATCGTAGGAGTCCAACTTGCGAATGTAGTTCTCCATATTGTCGAGGTTTGCGAAAGCCTCGTCGAGGATATCATACGCCCAGCTGCACTGCTTTTTGGAACCCTTGGTAAATGTAAGAACTTCTCGGATACTCATTTTTATCTCCTCCTTGATTGGTGGATTCTGTTCCCTTTTCTATGGTTTTATTATATCATAGACTTGCAATGAAGTCAAGCAAAATACAAATTAAAATAAACTCTATATATACAAGAATTGCAATGTATTTTGTGTAATCTGCTATATCTCTGAGCGCAGGCGCGGGAGCCGGCTCGGGGAGCAATATGCCCGCGGCCGGGGATCTTTATGCTTGCATAAGCCAAGGCTGCAGGGCAACCCGGAATAAAGGTGAATTATGTTATATCAAAAACAGGAGTGCAACGGTGCGCTCTATCAGATGTGTTTATATTCCATGGGCACGATGCCGGGCATGTCGCCCAGGCAGAGGGCGGGCAGACGGCGGACAACCGAGAAGGCCAAGCAGGAGATCAACCGGCGGCAGCGCAAATGGCGGCTGATGCAGCTGATCAACGCGAATTTTGTGAGCGGTCGGGATCTGTTTGTGTGCCTGACGTATGCGCCGGAGGCAAGCCGCGCGCGGGCTTTGGAAAAATTTCACGCAAAGATGAAAAAGGCGTATGCCAAGATTGGCCTCACCTACAAATACATAGCTGTAACGGAAGAACATGACATGGACGGTGAGCCGGTGCGGCTGCACCATCACCTGATTCTCAGCGGCGCGGCCGATGTGCGGCTGGCCGAGTTGGTGCGTGAGTGCTGGCCGAATGGTCTGGCCGATGTGCGGACTCTGCGCGAGGGCGCGGACTTTTTCGAGGACACCGCCATCTATCTGCTCAAGGAGGATTGTCACAAGGGCAAAGGTGCGCGACGATACTCCACAAGCCGCAATCTCACGCCGCCCGCCGAGCCGGTGCGGCTCAGACTGGGCGAGGAGGAGGAGGCCGAAGTGCCGCCCGGCGTGAAAATCATCGAACATGTGCAGAACGCGAACGAGTTCGGCAGGTATGAGGTTATGGTCGGCCGCATTTACAACCAGGCGGCGTTTAGCGCGTGGTGGTCGGCACAGCGGCGCAAGGCTGCTCCCGATCCGTGGGAACGGCTGCGCAGGAGACGGCAAAGAAAAGTTTAAGATATCGGCGGCCGGGTCCGCCTGACAGCCTTGTAGGGGGTCTAACAATTCCCACACCCGGCGTTGGTTAGGTTCGGACGAATGATAACTAATTGTAATCGGCATACTTTCCGTATACTCTCAAGGGCGGAGCGCGCGGAAGCGCGTAACCGGAACGGCAGTAAGGCGGTCAACCGATGGAGCAGGAGGCGGACAGAGTGACAAAAGACAGATTGCGGCAAGCCGGTAGCCTGCTGCGGGAACTGGAGGAAGAACGCGAGCGGTACACAAGAGAGCTTCGGCACCACAAGCGGCTTGAGGAATGCTACGGCGTCGGCTGCCTTTTCGGTCGGTCATCGGTCGAGATGGCACGGGATCGCCTTGTGCGGATCGAACAGATTTGCGAGGACGAGCGCGCGGACATTCAGCTTTGGATTGATGGCGTGCAGGACAGCGTGGCGCGGCGTGCCTTGCGTCTGCGGTACATAGACGGTAGGAGCTGGTCGGAGTGCGCCCGGCGGCTTGGGTATGCGGATGAGTCCGGTCCGCGCAAGCTGGTCGCAAAATATATACCGGAGAAGTAGCGAATAGACGCTAGTGCGCGCTGCTGCTTTGCCGGTGCTTTCTGTGCCCTCTGGTGTAAAAATAGGGCATATCCCAGCGGACAGGAGTGCAGACACGGCGAAAAACGTAAAAATAGAATGGTTTTGTGTATTATTTTACAAGTGTAAACGATAGTCAAGAGGTTATCTTTACAAATTATCAACAGGGAGTGGATAAAAATGAAAATCGGCTATGTACGAGTATCGACCGAGGAACAGAACGAGGCGCGGCAGGTGGAAGCGCTGACCGCGCACGGAATCGAACGCTGGTATGTGGAGAAAATCAGCGGCAAAAATATGGATCGCCCCAAGCTGCAGGAGATGATCGACTTTGCCCGCGAAGGCGATACGATCTATGTACATGACTGGTCACGACTCAGCCGCTCGACTAAGGACCTGCTCGACCTGGTGGACCGGCTGACCGCGAAAGGCGTGCACCTCTACAGCCTCAAGGAAGGGTTTGACACCTCGACGCCGCACGGTCGGCTCATGCTCGGTATCCTCGCCTCTATCTATGAGTTTGAGCGCACGAATCTGTTGGAACGTCAGCGCGAAGGCATTGCGATTGCGAAGCGTGAAGGCAAATACAAAGGGCGTAAGAAAACCGAGGTGGACGACATTGCCGGCGCTTACCATGACTGGGTGACACGGCACAAGAGCAAGGCGTCGATTGCCCGTGAACTCGGCGTTTCCCGGCCAACGCTCGACAGGCTGCTGCGCGAGTACGAGCGGGAACATGTGGCGAAAACTTAACAGGCAGAAACACAAGCGCTTGGGCGCGTTCTGACGGACGTGCTCGGGCGCTTTTTCGCGCTCATGCAGGTTTTCCGTTTTTTCCGTTTTTTCCGATTATACTCATAGTCAGACAAGGACGCGCGCGGGGGTGATTGGATGCAGCAGCGCGGGAGCAAGTACGACAACAAGTTCAAAGAGGAGGCACTTGCACTGGTGGCCTCTGGCGTTTCCATCACAAACGCCGCCTGCCGGCTGCGCATTCCGAAATCCACCCTTGCGGACTGGGTACACACCCAGAACGAGGGGGACGAGGACGGCGTTGCCGCCCGCCGCGAGATACGCCGCGCGCAGATCAAGCGGTGCAACCGCATTGTTGACAAGAGCCTGCGGGCGCTTGACCTCAAAATTGACGGCGTTGCAAAGAACGCCAGGAAGATGGCGAAGGGTCTGGACGTACTCGTTAAGGCGGCGGAGGACGGCGTTGTATCACTGACGGATGCCGAGCTTGCAACATTGCGCGAGGCCGTCAGCGACTATACCGGCGTGGGCCTGCGCGAGCTGTCTGGCACGATCAAGGAGGTTGCCGCACGGCAGGAAACGCTTGAGCAGCACCTCGGCGAGAAGGACGGCACCGGTGTGCAGATCACGTTTGTGGATGGTGCGGAGGAACTGGCAGAATGAACAGCTTTGTGATTCCGAAACCCTATCCGAAACAGGTTGAGTTTATGAAAAGCCGGTCTCATTACACGGCTTATGGCGGCTCACGAGGTGGCGGCAAGAGCTTTGTCGCACGACTCAAGGCCAATATGCTGTGTTTGAGGTATGACGGCATTCAGATTCTGTTTATGCGCCGGACGTACCCGGAGTTGCGGGAAAACCACATTATTCCGGCTATGCGGGAACTGAAAGGCATTGCGGAGTACAAGAGCGCGGACAAGGCGTTTGAGTTTCCAAACGGCTCACGGCTCAAGTTTGGTTACTGCCGGAACGACAGTGACTTACTCCAGTACCAAGGACAGGCTTATGACGTTATTTTTCTGGAGGAGTGCACGCTTTTCCCTGAGAACGTTTTTACAACAATGACCGAGAGCAACCGCTCATCCGGTCAGATGCGGGAGTTCTTCCCGCCGAGAATGTACCTGACTTGCAACCCCGGCGGCGTTGGGCATGCCTGGTTCAAACGGTTGTTTATCGACCGCGATTATGTCAAGCAGGAACGAGCAGAGGACTACAAGTTCATTCAGGCCACGGTCTATGACAATCCGTGGCTTGTCAAAAACTCACCTAACTATGTGCAGTCGCTCGAAAATCTGCCTGAGGACCGCAAGCGGGCGATGCTGTACGGCGATTGGGACGTATTCGAGGGACAGTATTTCCCCGAGTTCCGGCGCGAGACGCACGTCTGCGAGGCGTTCCCGATTCCGGAGCACTGGACGCGGTACAAGGCGCTCGACTACGGCTTTGATATGCTGGCCGTCGGCTGGTTTGCCGTGGATGAGAACGGCACTGCGTATCTGTACAAGGAATTCTGCGAGGGCAAGGATTTAGGAGAAGGACACGATGGACTTATATTATCTGACGCGGCTAACGCCATCCTGGAGCGCTCGGACGAGTTGGAACGCGATGCGATCACCTTTGCACCGCCTGACCTCTGGAACCGGCGGCAGGACACCGGACGCAGCGCGGCAGACCGCTTTGCGGAATGCGGTGTGTTTATGGAAAAAGCGAAAAACAACCGCGTGCTCGGCTGGTTCGACCTGAAGGAATACCTGAAGGTACGCAAGGACACCGGCAAGCCGAGTTTGATGATCTGCTCCAACTGCACGCAGACCATTAAGAGCCTGCCGATGCTGCTGCACGATGAGAAGCACCCGGACGACGTGGCAAACGATCCGCACGAGTACACCCACCCAGCTGACATGCTGCGGTATTTTGTGGCCGGCCGTCCGATCGCGGCGAGCGAACCCAGAGAGTACAACGAACTGACTACTGAGGAGGAAATGGGAAATGTATTTAGCTATTAGTGCCGTTGCGGCGATGTGTGCTTTTCTGGCTGCTGTGCAGACCCGAAACGCCAAGCGTTTGGGCGAGGATTTGCGGCAAAAGACCGTGGAAGCGGAATCCTTTCAGCTGACCGCGCGGACAATGGAAGAGCGCCTGCATACTGAGGAAGCGGCACGCGCTCAGCTTGCGGACCGCATTACCAAGGTGGAGACTGCCCTGCGGGAAAGTGAGGACACGGCCTGCCGTCTGCGGCAGGAGCTGCAGACCGAGCGCAAAGCTGCGAAGGAGCTGCAGGAAGAACTCGACTCCACCAAGGATGCACACGACGCTGCAATCAGCGCGATGTGGAGCGCCCGCAACGAGGTAGACGGCCTCAAGCAGGAGCGCCGCAAGCTGAACGAGGCGCTCATCATCGAGCGGGAGACCGCAGAGCACTGGAAAGAGGTATTCCTCAAGGAGCAGGCGTACCGCCTGAGCACCGAGGGCCGCATTATGCGTGAGGTGAACAATCTGCTGCGCTATGACGGCACCGCCCACGGGCAGGAGGATTTGAGCGATGAATGAGCAGAAAATCACGCTCACGGCCGACAGGATACAGGCCGAGTACGAAAAAGGTGTGCAGTACAACACCGGTATCGGGCTGTACGAGAACGTAAAACAGTGCGAGAACTTTGTGGAGGGAAAGCAGTGGGAAGGACTCAAGAGTAAGAACCTGCGTCCGATCACGATGAACGTCCTGGATCCGATCGTACATTACAAGGTGGCGCAGATCGTCTCGAACGATGTGGATCAGGAGGTTGAGCCGTTCCTTCCGGATGAGCAGGCCGAGTATGCGGCGAAAATCCTTGAACAGAGCATTGACCGCGTGGTGGAGAGGACGAAGCTCAAGAGCAAGCACCATCTGGTGCTGCGCGATGCCTGTGTGGACGGCGATGCGGCGCTGTACTTTTACTTTGATGCAAGCAAGGCCTCCGGCCTCGGCGGTGTGCAGGGCGAAATCTGTGCCGAGCAGGTGATGAACACGAACATTCTGTTCGGCAATCCGAGCAATTCCAACGTGCAGGAGCAGCCGTACCTTATCATTGTGCGTCGCCGGCCGGTATCTGAAATCCGCAAGGACGCGAAGCGGCTCGGCTGCAAGGACTGGGAGAGCATTGAGGGCGAGTCCGACGGCTTGTACAAGGGCGATGACGAGCAGAATAACAGCGACAGTCTCGGCAACGAACTGGTGCGGTTTTGGAAAAGCGAGGACGGCAGGGTACATTACTGCCGCTCCTGCGGGCGTGTGATGATCGAGCAGGATGTGGCAACCGAAATGACGCTGTATCCGGTGGCGTATCTCAGCTGGAAGCCGAGAAAGAACTGCTATCACGGCGTGATGGAGGTAAAGCCCTTAATCAACACGCAGATCGAGATCAACAAGCAGTGGACGGCGCTTGCGCTCATGCTGCGGAATAATGCGATTCCAAAATTGATATACAATCGCAATAAGTTTCCCGAGGGCTGGGACCCGAATGCGACTTCCATCGGCGTCACCGGAGATGTGAAGGACGCGCTAACCGGCGTTGCAGGCTCGATGCCCATTCCCACCGAGGCAACCGGTATTACGTCCAGCATGACGGACGCACTGAAAAATGTTGCCGGTGCGAATGATGCCGCGCTCGGCAACGTAAAGAATCCGGAGAACAGCAGTGCAATCGTTGCGGTGCAGACCGCGAACGCCGCGCCGCTCGCACTGACCAAGATTGCCTATTTTCAGTTTGTCGAGGACTACGAGCGGGTACTCATCGACATGATGCATGCCTATTACGGGATGCGGCAGGTCAAGATCACGGACGAGGCGACAGACCCGGAAACCGGTGACACGCAGGAGCAGACCCGCGTGGAGATGTTCGACTTCGGCGCGATTCCGGTGGAGGCGCTCGATCTCAATATTCACATCGGCGAGGCAAGCTACTGGTCGCGGATACTGCAGGTATCCACGCTTAACAACCTCCAGTCTGCCGGTGTTATGCCGAATATGGTTGAGTTCCTCAGCCGTATGCCGGAAGGCTCGGTTAAGGATCAGGAGGGGCTTGTGGAGGCTGCAAAGCGTGTGCAGCAGCAGGCCAGCATGCAGCAGGCATTACAGCAGGGAGGTTTAACGAATGGATAACACGAATGAGAGCAAGGCGGAGCGCTTTGTAAGGTTGGCAGAGCCGCGCGTTTCGCGTGCGTGCAAGGCGATCAGCCTGATCGGCCATCTGGCGGCAAGCTCGTATGAGTACACCGATAAGCAGGTTGAAAGCATGTTTGCGGCGCTTCAGGATGAGCTGAACACACAGAAGGCGAAGTTCACCAAGAAGGGAACGGACAGACCGTTCCGGTTTTGAGGGAGGTACGGCATGAAAAAGTTATTTATTTCTCAGCCGATGAAGGACAAGACAAACGATGAGATTGAACGCGCGCGTGAGCGTGCTATCCGCGAAGCGACTGAATATATCGGTGAGCCTGTCGAAATCATCGACTCCTTTTTTAAGGATGCACCGCACGACGCAAAGCCACTTTGGTTTCTGGCTGAGTCTATCCGGCTTATGGCAGATGCGGATCTCGTTTATTTCGCTAAGGGTTGGAAGGACGCACGCGGCTGCATGATTGAGCGCGAATGCGCTGTGCAGTACGGCGTTCCGATTCTCGAACCTGATTATTGATTTTTCTGTTCCGGCACTCGGACGGGCGGGAGCTGACCTCACCCGCCCCATTGATTCCCCTTATTTCTTTCTGATGGCGGGCACCCTCGTTCGGGTCGAGGGCGTCCGTCCGAGCGCCGGAATACAACTGAGTCCGAGACTGTGACGGGCAGTAATGCCCGACGACCGAGCCTGCTTTACCCAGGGAACGGCCATACCTATTTTCTCCTTTCTATTGTATGGCGGCGGCAAGGTTTCTGAGTTCATTTTTTCCTTGCCTGCCCGTCAGAGTCTCGGACGATATGTGCGGTGTAGCTCAACGGTAGAGCAGCTTCCTTCTAAGGGGTGTTACATTGACGATACGTCATGCGTAGAGGCAACGGCCAGTCACCAATGCTAAAGCGTATGTATGGTGCTGGTTCAAGTCCGGCCACCGCACCCAACTTTATATTTTCCTGCACTGCGGCGGGCGTGGGATTCTCGCCATATTATCCCCGTCCGGGTTACGCATTCCCCGTGCGTGCAAGGATACAAGCGGGTGCAGTACCAGCGGAACTGTGCTGCGTCCGCCGGAGTGCAGGAACGCACGATAAACACACGATAAACACACGGCAATGAGACGAAAGTCTTTTGCATATAGGAGGATTTGTCTTATGGATTGGGAGACCAGCAATTCGGCAGACGTAAACACGAGCCTCGGAAACGAGGACATGGACGGTTTTAACGGCGACGATTTTCTCGCAGCGCTTGAAGGCAATGACGGTTTGGAAGACCAGCAGACCGCCGCCGAGGGCGCAGAGGAGACCGTGCAGGACGGCGCGGAAAACCAGCGCGCCGAAGAGCAGCAGGAAGAACCGGAGAATCAGCCGCCGGAGGGCGGCGAAGTACCGCCGGAGACGGTGGAACAGCCGGTGCAGACCGTGCCGCTCGTCTACAACGGACAGCAGATCATGCTGCCTGCGGATGCAGTACAGGCGCTTACCGGTGCGCTCGGCGCAAACCCTGTGGAACTGCTCCAGAAGGGCATGAATTATGACCGCAAGGCCGAGCGGGAAATGCGTGTACTGGATCAGTACGCTGAGGCCGCTGGCATGAACCGGCAGAAGTACCTGGAACAGCTGGAG
>OGZL01001330.1_pt1 | contig 19210 bp, 19 predicted proteins | sample 1576761 | NCBI WGS metagenome assembly OGZL01 (sample SAMEA3541595, study PRJEB24748) | human gut metagenome | biome: human gut; feature: human-associated habitat; material: faeces | place: China | collected 2012
CCCTAAGCGCAATGTAGATACGCAAAGAGCGGAGCGATTTTGCGGAGGTAGGACTTGCCCAAATAACTGTAGGGGCGAACAGCGTTCGACCGTGTTCAGAATTTGTTATAATTTCAGAATTGCGCCGTCCCCTACATGGTTTGTGAAAACATAAATGTTGTTGGGGATAACACACATTCTTGACGTATGTTGTACGGATAACGCAAGGTTTGTCGGGCGAACGCTGTTCGCCCCTACAGGTGCGTTGCCGTAAGATTGTGGGTTTAGCCGTTTTTATATTCAATTATCAAGTTGCGTTCGGGGTGCGACATTGGGTATTATGCCCTTGGTTGCGTATACACAAAATACCGCAATGCACACCCACGCTTTGACACAAGTTCTCTACAGCCTGTTCCAGAATCTCTCATCGTATTCACTAAGTCGCAGGGCTTGTACGTGCCCGCAAGTATCAAAACGCTTTCCACTTATCCCCGAAAAGCACCCCTTTTGTTGCATAAAAAATGCAACAATTGCAGAAATGTTGCCAAATTAAAAGATAAATCATTTGTTTACACAAGGCAATACCACTGAAATTGTGCAGGATCAACATGAAATTTTGAACTAAATGTGTCTTGACATCGTTAATATCACGTTAATAAAGCGGTGATATAATAAAAAAATGCAAAGTGAACGGAGGAGTAAAAATGTTTCACATACTTGTGGTGGAGGACGATACTAACACTCGCAAGCTGACCTGTGATGTGCTTAGCGACAACGGCTACACACCTATCGAGGCTCGTGACGGTATAGAGGCTCTCGAAATAATGGACGAAAAACACGTTGACCTTATTATAATGGACGTTATGATGCCTCGTATGGACGGCTTGGAGCTTTGCGAAACTATCCGCAAGGCTGGGTTTCAGACGCCTATATTAATGGTGACGGCTAAGGAAACGGCTTTTGACAAAAAGCAGGGCTTTATAAAAGGTACGGACGATTACATGGTGAAGCCTGTGGACGAGGAGGAAATGCTTCTGCGAATTCAGGCTCTTTTGCGACGTTCACAGATAGTGAGCGACCACAGGATAACTGTGGGCGACACCACTCTCGACTATGACGCACTGACTATCAAGACTCCTGAGGGCATAAGGGAGCTTCCGCCGAAAGAGTTCATGCTTCTTTACAAGCTTCTTTCCTATCCCGACAAGATATTCACCCGCCGTCAGCTTATGGACGAGCTTTGGGATATGACCTCAGACACTGACGAGCGCACTGTGGACGTACACATAAACCGCATAAGAGAGCATTTGAAGAATAACCACGATTTTGAGATAATGACAGTGAGAGGGCTTGGCTACAAGGCGGTCAAGCTGAAAGGATAGGCTCATGAAAAAACATCTTATCTCTGCTCTTCGCTCAGAGCGCAGGCGAAATTACACCATGAACGCCAGCATAGTTTCGGCGGTATTTATGATAATGATATGGGCTGGGCTTCTAACGGGATTTATAATGATAGGCATAAAAAGATGCCTGCATTTTCTATCCCCTTTGCAAATGCCTTTAGTTTTCCTTATTGTAGGACTTGTGGTATCTGTAATAATCGGCACTTGCATTTCTGCCGCTGTGGCAAGCAAGATAGTAGGACCTGTGCGTAAGGTAAAAAAGGCAATGCACAGGGTAGAAAAGGGAGATTTCTCTCAAAGGTTAGAGGTAACGGGCTTTAACGGCGAGATAGACGAGCTTATAGAAAGCTACAACAAAATGGCGCAGGAGCTTGGAGGCATCGAGATGTTCAGGGAGAATTTTATCAACAGCTTCTCCCACGAGTTCAAAACGCCTATCGTTTCTATCCAGGGCTTTGCGAAACAGCTAAAAAAAGAAAATCTGTCAGAAGAGAAAAAGCAGGAATACATTGACATTATCATCAGCGAATCAAAGCGTTTGACCAATCTTTCATCGAACATTCTTATGCTTTCAAAGCTTGAAAATCAGCAGATCATCACTGACAAGACAAGCTTTTCCCTTGACGAGCAGATAAGAAACTGCATACTTCTTCTGGAAAAGCAATGGACGGCTAAGGACATAAGCTTTGACATTGATATGCAGGAGATACAATACACCACCAATGCGGAAATGCTTTCGCAGGTATGGGTGAACATAATAGGCAACGCCATAAAATTCTCCCCGGAGGGAAGCTCTATCAGAGTAAAGCTTTTTAAAGAGGGTGATGTGATAACGGCTGAGATAACTGACCGTGGCATCGGCATGGATCAGCAGACCATATCACACATTTTTGAGCGTTTCTATCAAGGGGACAGGGCGCACGCTTCAGAGGGAAACGGACTTGGTTTGCCCCTTGTTAAGCGTATCGTGGAGCTGTGCAACGGCAATATCCGTGTAGAATCACAATACGGAAAGGGTACAAATTTTATTGTTACGCTCCCTGAGAATGGATAGGCATATAAAAAGGACGGGTATTTCGCAGGAAATATCCGTCCTTGATTTTTTATCTCAGGTCATCAATGCTGTAGCTGTTATAGCCCTCGTAATAATAGCTTTGGTCTATGCCCTTCATAAACAGCTCCCGGTCATTTATATCCGCTGTGAGGGCGTTTTTAAGCAGGTGCTTTATTTCGATATCACGAATGGGGCTTCGTTCCATGGCAAGAAGATAATCCTCCTTGTCTATCCTGCTCCAATCTACCGCCATAGAAAGCTCTTTTCTGAACATCATATCCAGCCATATGCGCATTGACCTGCCATTGCCCTCTCTGAATGGGTGGGCGATATTCATTTCAACATACTTTTCAACTATAGAGTCAAAGTCGCTTTGTGGCATTTTTTCGATATTTTCAAGGGAGCTTTCAAGATACATAACAGGAGCAAATCGAAAGCCGCCTTTGGCAATATTCACAGTTCTTATTTTCCCTGCGAAATCATAGATTTCCTCAAAAAGATATTTGTGTATCTCTGCGAGAGCCTTAAAACTGCCTGCTTTCTGCTTATCCAAAATGCCATGTTCAAACAGCTTAACAACCTTTTCCTTGCTTAGCTTTTCTTCTGTTCTGGCAAGGGTCGCAGAGTCGGTTATACCAAGTTTGTTTTCCAAAGCCATAAGCTGTTCTCCTTTCGGTGGATTTTAGATAGCCGCAAAGCCCTGCTTCAGATCGTCTATGATATCCTCTACATTTTCAAGACCTACGGAAAGTCTTATCATTCCGCCGTTTATGCCTGCGGCAACGAGCTGTTCGTCAGAAAGCTGTCTGTGTGTTGCGGAGGCTGGGTGGAGGATACAAGTACGGATATCGGCAACGTGAACTTCGTTGGAAGCAAGCTTAAGACTGTCCATGAACTTTGCCGCTGTATCTCTGCCGCCCTTGATAACGAACGAGATAACGCCTGCTGTGCCAAGTGGGAGATACTTTTCAGCAAGCTTATGGTACCTATCGCTTTCAAGTCCAGGATATGCAACGGACTCTACTTTGTCATTGCTTTCGAGGAATTTTGCCACTGTTATAGCGTTCTCGCAATACTGCTTCATTCTTACAGGGAGAGTTTCAAGTCCCAGATTGAGCAGGAACGAGGAATTTGCAGCAGGATAGCAGCCGAAATCTCTCATAAGCTGCATTCTTGCTTTTACGATATAAGGTGCGAATGAATATTTTTCAGTGTAGATAGTGCCATGATAGCTTTCGTCAGGCTCGGTCATGCAAGGGAACTTTCCGCCCGTCCAATCGAACTTGCCGCTGTCAACGATAACACCGCCAACCTGAACTGCATGGCCGTCCATATACTTTGATGTAGAATGGATAACGATATCTGCGCCCCACTCGATAGGTCTGCAAAGGTATGGAGTAGCGAAAGTATTATCAACGATAAGAGGAACGCCATTCTTATGGGCGATATTTGCAAAACGCTCGATATCGAAAACTGTCAGAGCAGGGTTTGCGATAGTTTCACCGAAAACAAGCTTTGTATTATCCTTGAATGCCGCCTGTATCTCTTCATCTGTAGCGTCTGGGTCAACATAGATACACTCTATACCAAGTCTTTTCATTGTTATGCTGAAAAGGTTTATGGTGCCGCCATAGATAGAAGTGGAAGCTATAAAGCTGTCCCCTGCCTGACAGATGTTCAGGATAGAGCAAAGTGTGGCAGCCTGTCCGCTTGATGTACACATTGCGGCTGCACCGCCCTCGAGAGCGGCAATTTTCTTTTCAACTGCGTCTGTGGTAGGGTTTTCAAAGCGTGAGTAGATAAGGCTCTTGGTAGGGTCGTCAAAGACCTCGGCTATCTCTCTTGAGGAGTCATAGACATAGGTTGTACTTTGTACGATAGGCACTACTCTCGGCTCTCCGTTTTTAGGCGTATAGCCCTCGTGTAAACATTGTGTTTCGATCTTCAATCAAATCAAATCCTTTCAATGCGGTAACTACCGCAAAATTTTTACCAATATAAAAAGCTTTTCAAAAAGCGTTTAAAACAGCAGTCCCCTCAGACCGCCCAAACATTATAAATGCGTTTATTCTGCATAGCGAAAACTCATAGCTGAATCGAAAATATCTTCTCCCATTGAAACATACTTTAGTGGTATCACCACATTATATTGTATATATTCGCTGTCAGAAAACTCGTATATGCCCTGAACGTTCACACTTTGATCCTCACCCAGAGCCGCAATAACACAGCCACGCTTGCCATTGCCAAGGTCAAGTCCCCGATAATCAAGCCAAACATTATCATCAGAGCTGATATCAGCCGACTTTGCATACATATCTAGCATATCATCGACCGTGATCTTGTCAAGCCGCTGATAATAAGACAATGACAGATTTAACCCGTCATATTTTTCGTCCACTTTGCCGTCAATAAGATTTGCATAGACAATCTTCACATCTCTCGTGCCGTCAAAATCATCTGTAGTTATCTCATGCTTTTCCAACTTTGCGGCAGAAAATCCACCTATCTCAGGCAACTCTAAAGCGGCAGAAAAATCTGAAAGCTCTATGGTCAGACCGTTTTCAACATCATAACGGTCTGTATCCACCGACTCTCCGTTAAACATATCATAAACATAACTGTCTATGACCATGTAAACGCCACCCGTGGTGATATTCGCAGAAATGCCATTTTCGTCAACGAAACTTTCAAGTTTCGTGAACGTGCTATCCTCGTCAAACTGCATTATAACTGCACTGGCTTTTTGCTCGTCGCTTATTTTGTCGCTAAACTCAAAACGAATGACCCCACCCCCGAAATCAGCGTCAGTATACTTCACAGGTATACTAAGGAGCGGCTCGTCAGAATTTATCATTGCGTTTATACCATAATAATCAGAAAGCTTTGCTCCTGCACCAAAATTGCCCTCTACGGTGCATTTGGCTGTATATGGTATTTCGCTAAGGTCACAAACAAGCTCAGGGTCACGAATTATTTCCACCTGCGAACTGTCATCCGTCTGCGAACTTTCCTCCACACCGTTGGGCGTATCTGACACCGCTTCCGCAGTAGTAGTATCTTTCGTTTCTGAAACGCTGTCTGCGGCTTCCTCAACAGGTCCGCAGGCGCAAAGTGACACTGACAGCAATGCCGCCAGCAATACGGCTGTTTTTCTGCTATTTTTCATATTAAGTTTCTCCCTATTTTTTTATTTTGTTTACCTTACAAGTCCTTGAAGTCCACCCTTGCCCCCGTAAGAGCACTCTCCATTACTATCCTTGCGCATTCTGAAAGCGAAACTGCGCTTTTGCAGGTCATCATGGCTTTTTGTATGCAAAGTCCGAAAACTATGTGAAGTTCTCCCCTGCCTGCTGACTTCTGTGCTATAGGCAGAAGCGGTTGCCAAAGAAGCTTTATATAGCTTTGGACAGTTTCGCCTGTGGTGCAGTTTCTTATTTTGCCAAAGCTTGCGCCCCCTGCGTTTGCCGCAGTGTAGCGTAGCATTTCCCCAACGTCCGTAAAAGGCTCGTTATATTTTTTAAGCACTCCTGCGGTAAAAGACCACACTGAGTAGTTATTGCCCACAAGCTTTTCGTCAATGATATCACCGTAGAAATACTTTCTCCCTGACTTATCAGTGAACACTGTGAAAACGTCCTCTTCTTTCACACCCTCTGTCATGAAAAGCTTTCTCACGTCCTGCTGACAGGAATAGCCTGCAAGAGAGCCTATACAGCACAAAAGGGATTGCGGGTGGACATAGCCCTCGGGGCTTCTCATTGCTCTGAGAAGTCTGTCGAATATCTCAAAGGCACTGCTTTTATATTGTTCAAGTTCCATTTTTATCACCGTTTCTCACGTTTTCGCTCCCCTTTTTATCTTTTTTATCACAAATCTGATGATACCAACATATGCAACCGCAAGCCCAAATCCTCCAAGCAGACCTGTTATGAGCCGACGTTTATTAGTGGACTTTTTCACCCCTGTATACTGCAAGTGCCAATCAAGCATTGTAGTTTCACAGCACAAAACCGCTGTCAGGGCGGATATATTTTTCTTTACGGCTAGCGGAAAGCCTATAAGCTGTCCTGCAAGCACGCCCGTACATCTTGCGCACACAGGAAACTGCCAGCCGTGGAAAAAGAAGCTTCTGTCGGGGCGCTGATGACAGCCTGCCGCCGCACCAAGCTTCATAAGATAAAGCCACAGTGCATATGGGTCTTTTCTCATTCTCATGCTATGCTCTGAACTTATAATCGCAATCAGGACAGACCCAATAGGAGCGTGTTTTTGACTTGCTTTCCATGCCGCAAAGTCCGCAGATAAGCCCTGGCAGTCCGAACAGTATATAGCCGCAGCAGCCTTTTCCAAAGCCGTATTTGCCGCTTCTGTAGTCTGTTTCGCTTATAAGCTGACAGTTCCTGCCGCCACATTTTGGACAGCGTTTGCCTGTACAAAAATCTGCCATGGTGTTTTCCGCCTTTCTTTTGTGTGGTGTTTATCAGATAAAATTCAGGGGCTTGACGATCTGAAAAGACCTATCAGCCCGCTGAAAAATTCTTATCCTTTGATATTATACGTTTATTTCTGCAACGTCGTCAGATACGCCGTTTGCTTCGACAACAGGCTTTACGCAATTTTCGATAAACTCGTCCACCTGCTGTGGGCATCTGCCGATAAAGTTTTCAGGCTTCATTATCTTATCCATTTCTTCCTTTGTTATCATGAACATAGGGTCGTTAAGGATAAGCTCGCAGAGGTTATTGTCAAGTCCCTCTTTCTTAACTCTTGCGCCTGCTACCATTGAATATTCTCTTATTCTTTCGTGAAGTTCCTGTCTGTTTCCGCCCTTTTCTACAGCGTCCATCATAATGTTCTCGGTAGCCATGAAAGGAAGCTCTGCCATGACTCTTCTTCTGATGATCTTGTCATATACTACCAAGCCATTGTCAGGATCTGTAACATTGAGCATGATATTAAGTATAGCGTCAACACCCAGGAAAGCTTCGGCAACGGAAATTCTCTTGTTTGCAGAGTCGTCGAGAGTTCTCTCAAACCACTGTGTACCTGCTGTGAATGCAGGATTGAGAACGTCGCAGATAACGTATCTGGCAAGTGATGTTATTCTCTCATCTCTCATTGGATTTCTCTTATATGCCATAGCGGAAGAGCCTATCTGATTTTTCTCGAACGGCTCTTCGATCTCCTTGAATGACTGCAAAATTCTTATATCGTTTGAGAACTTCATAGCAGACTGAGCGATACCGGCGAGAACTGAGCATACCTGATAGTCCATTTTTCTTGAATAGGTCTGACCTGAAACAGGAACAACTGCGTCAAAGCCCATTTCCTCGGCTATCATCTTTTCAAGCTCTTTTACCTTATCAGTATCACCGTGGAAAAGCTCCATAAATGAAGCCTGAGTGCCTGTAGTTCCCTTTGAACCAAGGAGCTTGAGGTTAGCAAGTCTGAAATCCAGATCTTCAAGATCCATAAGAAGCTCGTTGCACCAAAGAGTAGCTCTTTTGCCCACCGTTGTGAGCTGTGCAGGCTGGAGGTGAGTATAAGCAAGGCAAGGCATAGCCTTATACTTATCGGCAAACTTTGCAAGCTGGTCGATGACCTTGACAAGCTTTCTCTTTACGACCTTAAGTGCATCTCTCATGATGATAACGTCTGTGTTATCGCCTACATAGCATGAAGTTGCGCCAAGGTGAATGATACCTGCTGCCTTTGGACAAACAAGGCCATAAGCATAAACGTGTGACATAACGTCATGACGAACAAGCTTTTCACGCTCAGCGGCAGCGGCATAATCTATATTATCAATGTTAGCTTCAAGCTCGTCTACCTGCTCCTGAGTAACATTAAGACCGAGCTTCATTTCAGCACGGGCAAGGGCTACCCACAGCTTTCTCCAAGTAGTAAACTTCTTGTCAGCAGAGAAAATAAACTGCATTTCCTTGCTTGCATATCTGGTACAAAACGGGCTTTCATAAGAATTTGTCATTGTTCTTCGACCTCTTTCGTAATATTATATAATGTATACACACTTATTATAGCATATTTTTTGCGGGTTTACAATAGGTTTAAGGAGAAATGTTTACAGCGGGACAACAATGGACAGGAAAGGAGCTTTTAAAAGTTAAATTTCTGTAAATTTTCAAGCAGGAACAGAGCTGTGCTTGACTTTTTGGGGCGGATATGTTATGATATTAAAGCCGCATATTCACGGTCATAAGTGTTTGTATTTGCAGACCACCGTGCGTAGCGAGTTTATTTAAAGGTAGGTGCATTCGTAATGTACGCAGTAATTGAAACAGGCGGAAAGCAGTATCAGGTTAAGCCTGGTGATGAGGTTTTCGTAGAAAAGCTGGACGTAAACGCTGAGGATGCTGTTACTTTCGATAAGGTAATGGTAGTTGGCGCTGACGACGGTATCAAGGTTGGCGCTCCATATGTTGACGGCGCTTCCGTAACAGCTAAGGTCATCAAGAACGGCAAGTCCAAGAAGGTGACTGTATTCACTTACAAGCCAAAGAAGGGCGAAAAGACCAAGATCGGTCACAGACAGCCTTACACTAAGGTTATGATCGAAGCTATCAACGCATAATGATCTGTGCTGATTTTTTCAGAAATGAGCATGACAGACTTGTGGGATTTCGTATAACTGGTCACGCAGGTTATGCAGATTATGGCGAGGACGTATGCTGTGCAAGCGTATCGTCTGCTGTAATGTTGACGGCTAACACTGTCACTGAGGCTTTTAAGATAAAGGCTGATGTCGCAGTGGAAGAAAACGAAATAATATTAAGGCTTGAAAATGACAGCTCAGAGGAGGGGGACAAGCTACTTTTAGGGCTTCTCACTCATTTATATTTCCTAGCTGAGGAATTTTCAGGCAGGATCAAAGTCACGGTCAGAGATAACTGATCGGACGGATTACATTTTATGGAGGTGTAATTTAGATGATTAAGATTTCAATGCAGTTTTTCGCTCATAAAAAGGGAATGGGTTCTACAAAGAACGGACGTGATTCTGAGTCAAAGAGACTTGGCGTAAAGAGAGCTGACGGTCAGTTCGTACTGGCTGGTAACATCCTCGTTCGTCAGAGAGGTACTCACATTCACCCAGGCGAGAACGTTAAGAAGGGTTCTGACGATACTCTGTTCGCAACAAGCGACGGTGTTGTAAGATTTGAAAGACTCGGTAGAGACCGCAAGAAGGTTTCGGTTTATCCCAAGGCTTAATTTTGTAACATATGACCCTGAGCCTTAGGCTTGGGGTCTTTTGTTGGTTAATGACAACTAAATTTACGCATAATATCATTTATAAGGAGGTTTGATCATGTTTGTCGATCAGGCGAAGATCTATATAAAAGCCGGTGACGGCGGTGACGGTGCAGTTTCATTCCACCGTGAGAAATATGTTGCGGCAGGCGGTCCGGACGGCGGTGACGGCGGTAAGGGCGGAGATATTGTTTTCGTTGTTGACGACAATATCTCAAACCTTATAGATTTCAGATATAAGAGAAAATATGTTGCCGAAAAGGGACAGAACGGCGGCGCCAAAAACTGCTCAGGCAGGAATGCTCCCGACCTTGTGGTGAAAGTTCCTAGAGGCACTGTGGTTAAAGAAATAAAGAGCGGCAGGATACTTGCCGACCTTTCTACCGACGAGCCCGCTGTTATCGCTCACGGAGGCAAGGGCGGACGTGGAAACGCTCATTTTGCCACTTCCACAAGGCAGATACCAAAGTTTGCAAAGCCGGGTTTCCGTGGTGACGAATATGAGGTCATGCTTGAACTCAAGCTTATTGCAGACGTAGGACTTGTGGGCTTCCCGAACGTGGGTAAATCCACGCTTATCTCTGTTGTATCAGCGGCAAAGCCAAAGATAGCCAACTATCACTTCACTACCCTGACGCCTGTGCTTGGCGTTGTTAAGATAGAAGAGGGAAAATCTTTTGTTATGGCAGATATTCCAGGTCTTATCGAGGGTGCGAGCGAAGGCGTTGGTCTTGGTCACGAATTTCTCAGACACGTTGAGAGGTGCAGACTTATCGTTCACGTTATCGACGTTTCAGGCAGCGAGGGCAGAGATCCTATCGAGGATTTCAAGGCGATAAATCACGAGCTTGAAAACTTCTCAATGGAGCTTGCGGAAGCTCCGCAGATAGTTGCCGCAAACAAGAGCGATATGGCTACCCCTGAGCAGGTAGAAAGACTGAGAAACTATGTTGAGGATCAGGGACTTCTGTTCTATGAGATCTCTGCCGCTACCACAAAGGGTACAAAAGAGCTTATGTATGGCGTTTGGGAAAGACTTTCTGTCCTGCCGCCTGTTAAGCAGTTTGAAGCTCAGCCGCTCACTCAGGAGGAACTTGACGATAAGCTCATCTCAAAGAAAGACTTCCGTGTTACTGTGGAAGACGGCGTTTATTTCGTGGAAGCAGATTGGCTTCTTGACATACTCAGGACGGCTAACATGGACGATTACTCCTCACTGCAGTATTTCCAGAACGTACTCAGGACCAGCGGCATAATCGACAAGCTGGAAGAAATGGGTATCGAAGAGGGCGACACTGTTTCTATATTCGACTTTGAGTTTGAATATCTCAGATAGGAGGGAGCGTCACGGGAAAGCTTTCTGATATGGACGCCATGCAATACTCCCCTCTGGCACTGGCTTTTATCGGGGACGGCGTTTACGAGATAAGGGTAAGAGAAAAGCTTATCCTTGAAGCTAATATGCCTGCGGACAAGCTGCACAAGCTCACTGTTGAGAGGGTGTGTGCGGAATATCAGGCAAAGGCTGTTCGCAAGTGGCTTGACGAGGGGCTGCTTAACGAACAGGAAATGGATATTTTCAAAAGGGGCAGAAATGCAAAGGGCATAAATGCTCCGAAACATTCCACTGTTGGGGAATACCGCATGGCGACAGGTTTGGAATGTCTTTTCGGTTTTTTATATCTCACGGGGCGTGAGGAACGTATAGGTGAACTGTTCGAGGCAGCATTGTCTGTGGGCAGCATCAATGAATAATATTACATCAAGGAGTGAATCAAATGTCAGGTCATTCAAAATGGGAAAACATTAAAAGAAAAAAGGGTGCAACAGACGCTGCAAGAGCTAAGATATTTACAAAGATAGGCAGAGAGATCGCTGTTGTAGTTAAGCAGGGCGGTGCTGATCCTGCAGGTAACGCAAAGCTGAGAGATCTTATCGCAAAGGCTAAGTCAAACAACGTGCCTAACGATAATATCGATAGAATTATCAAAAAGGCAGCAGGCGACGGCGACAAGAACAGCTACGAGTCAATGGTATACGAGGGCTACGGTCCAAGCGGTGTTGCTGTTATCGTTGAGTGCCTTACAGACAACAAGAACAGAACAGCAGGCGATATCCGTCACTTCTTCGACAAGTTCGGCGGAAACATGGGTACATCAGGCTGTGTATCTTTCATGTTCTCTGATGTTGGTACTGTTGTTATGGAGAACAACGGTGCTGACGAGGACAAGATAATGGAGGACTGCTTTGAGGCAGGTGCTGACGATTTCAACGTTGATGACGATGTTATCGAGATATCATGCGACCCTAATCAGGTTTCTTCTGTAAGAGAAGCTCTTGAGGGAATGGGTTACAAGGTACTTTCTGCTGAGGCTGAGAAAGTTCCTTCAAACTACACAACTATCGAAGACGAGGACGCTATCAAGAAGATGGGTCTGCTTCTTGAGCATCTTGAGGACGATGACGACGTTCAGAACGTTTACCACAACTGGGAGAATATGCCGGTTGAAGAGGAAGAATAATCAGGAAGATTTCTGACACTTTACTATTGACATTTACATATAATGTGGTATAATAGGATCAGAAAGATTTATTCTTTTAATAGGGGTTGCGAATCCGTCTAAAATCGCTTTAATAGAGGTCACAGAGCCTTTAAAAATACTGTTTTAATAGGGGTTGCGAATCCGTCTAAAATCGCTTTAATAGGTATTTAAAGGGTCAATTTGTTTTGACCCTTTATTTTTTGTATGGAGATGTATGAACGTGCAGAAGTGGAAAATAATAAACAAGGATTACCTTGACTATCTGAGAGAAAATTATGAGTCGAGGATACCAAGAACAGACTACGGAAATGATAAGCTGAAGCCGTTCTTTGGAGAGCTTATGCGTGTGGGTGACCTTGCATATGTGACGCAGGTATCTTCTGCAAAGCCAAGACACAATAAAATAAAGGCAAATATAGATTTTCAGAAAATAATACATAATGACGTGCTTATAGCTGTTGTAAATCTTAATTATATGTTCCCTGTGCCTGTGTCTGAAATGGCAGACCTTGAATACGGAAAAATCGAGGAGTATGTTGATTTCAAAAATGATACTGCCAAAAGCAAATACATTGACCTTCTGAAAAGAGAAATGAAATATATCAAAGAACTTCCTCTTGAAAACAATGCACGCTCATTGTATGCTCTCAAATATGACAAGCCTGAACACGTAATATCAAAGCGTTGTTTTGATTTCAAAACATTGGAAAATGGTGCGCATAATTGGACGGAGAAGCTCATAAAATAATCATGCAGATATGGGGGACTGACGCTTGCAGAGCGGCAGTCCCTTTTAAGCTTTAAACGACGATTTTTCGGGGATTTTCGTGTTAAAATCGCTGAAAATCCTTGCAGCTTTGCGGTGCTGTTTGTAAGTTGTGCTATTGACATAAAAGGGGTTATAGTATATAATAATCGTATGTGTAGATATTGCCCTGAAAAGATAAAAAAATACAGATAATGGGTGATAAGGAAGAAGCAGAAAATGATAGGAGGAAACTTATGAACAAGATCTTTTGTTCTGCTCTGACAGCCGTTGTTGCAGGCACTATGCTCACAGGCTGTGCCATGCCTTGGGAAAAGGGAGCTGATGACGACGTTGCCCCTGGTGGTTATTCCTATACGGCTGACTCAAATTCAGAACAGAAACAAGCTTATCGCTGGCTCATAGAGCCGACTATAAACGCCGATAATATCATTTCTTTTGACGGAAGTCAGGTCGACCCTAACAACGAAAAGAACACAGCTTATGCCAACTATTCTGTTATCAGACAGAGCGGCAAGTATGGCATTATAGACTACAGCGGAAACATGGTAGTGCCTGCGGAATATGACGATTACTACACCTGCTGGTGCGGAGAGGTCACGCTTTTCAATATTATAAATGAAAAGAATGACGAGTATGAGTATTGCAGTATCGACAGCTCAAATCAGGTAGTATACTATGCGGCGGAACATCATGACAGCTCACCGAAATATTACTGGAACAGCAATGAGGAAAAGATCTATGTAAAGGACGCTGACGAAGAACAGGGCGAAGAATACACCGGCAAAAAAGCTGTTGTGGTATGTGAAGCTGACGTGAAAAAGTCTGACAATGGTTTTTATGACATTTCTCCTGTGAGCGAACCGCTTTACGGGCTTGCTAAAAAGGACAAGCTTATACTTGATATGCAGTACACTGATTTCTATGCCCCTGCATACAAAGGCGCAGGACTTACCTGCATTGCCTTTGAGAACGACGAAGGCAAGTGGGGATATGTTGGTTCTGACGGCAAAACTATAATCGACTTTAAGTGCGACGGTGACATGAGTGCCTATTGCGGAAAGGTGATAGATGACGAGATGGCTGTTCATCCTTATCTTTTCACTGACGATTATCTGCCGGTATCCATAAATTCATCATATGGTTATTATGACATAGACGGCAACTGTATCGTAAAGCCAGGCGAGTTCGATCAGGCAAGACCTGTTCACAACGGCAAGGCATGGGTAATGAAGTCTGGAAAATGGGGCGTTATAGCATTCGGTGACGCACCTGTGGAGGAGGACTCATCAGAGGAAGAGACCACCACAACTACGACCACCACAAGCTACATCACCACGACCACAACTTCAACGACCACCACAACGACTTCGGCTTCAACAGAAACGAAAAAAGCAACTGAAACTACTCCTTCTTTGACACAGCCAAGTGAAACCACTGAGGTGTCAACGAACACGGAAACTGTTACAGAAACAGTAACGGAGCCTGTCACGGAAACTGATCCGCCTGCTCCTGAGCCTGAGCCGACACCTGAACAATAGCACAAATTCAAACGGTGTATCCAACATTGGGTACGCCGTTTTTTTGGTGCATGAATATGTGCAGATATTGAAAATGCGTGCATAAACAAAGTATCGAAAGCGGGACGTCGTATTTCTGCAAAGCAGAAATTGCGCCGCTCCCCTACATGGTTTGTGCGTTTTTAATATATTTTTTTGCTATACAAAAAAAGCCCTGCCGAAGCAGAGCTTTTCTTTTTTACCGGTTATAAATCTCTTTCCTGAGAAGTGCTTTACAGGCTTCAAAATCTACCTCGAGAATTGATTGACCGTCAGATGATGTGCCATATGAATAAGAATCATCATCAGGTATTCTCATGGACTTTATCTCGTAATTCATGGAGAATATCGCCTTATAGGTAAGGGCAAAAAGCTGTGTCTGGGACATATTGGTTGTAAGATGTGACATTGATGCTTTTGCGAACTTGTCTATAGTCAGCGGATCTGAGCTTTTCGCCTTTTCGATTATCTTTGTGATAACTGTTCTCTGGCGTTCTGTTCGCTGGAAATCTGCGTTGCCGACATATCTAAGTCTTGCATAGGCAAGAGCCTGATTGCCGTTTACATGGAGCTTCTTTCCGCCCTTATCAAGATAGTCTGTACCCTTTTTATTGCCAAGAAGCTTGTTTTGCTCTGCCATTGGAGGCTTCATACCCTCGGCCTCTTCGTCGGAAATGTCAAGCTCGATACCGCCAACTGCGTCAACGATATCAACGAATGACAGGAAGTCAATATAAACATAATCGTCAACGGCAATATCAAAATTATACTCTATGGTATCCATAAGAAGCTCTGCACCGCCGTAAACATACGCTGCATTGAGCTTTGACCATGTGTCTATATCGTTTCCGTCAGCGTCAATTCCCTTGATATTCACATACATATCACGCATGAAAGAGGTCATTGTTATCTCTTTTGTGGTGCTGTTAATGGAGAGAAGTATCATAGAGTCTGTTCTGCCACGCTCGTCAGCGTTTCTTGTGTCAGAGCCTATAAGCAGGATATTTCGTACATCAGAGCTGTTCATGGAAGCATCTGTGTTCGTTCGCTGACCTCTTTCCACCTTATTCACCATGCCTATGTATCGCCATATAAGCACGTTCGCCAATATGAAAACCACCAAAAGTATGATGATAAGCACCTTGAAAAAGGTTTTTATAGGGTGTCTTTTTTTATTTTCCACTTTGTTTTTACCTTTTTTGTTCGTCTGACCGTTACGGCTTTTATTGTTTTTGCCAAATTGCAGGTCATTATTTCGTCTTTGGGCTGAGGTCTTGTTGCTTTTTGCTGACTTGCCTGAACCTCTCTGCTTGCTCTGTCTGTTCTGTGTTTGCCGTCTTGGAGTGCTTTCTCTGTATGAGCCTGCGTGATCTGATGATGAACGGCTTCCCTGCCCGTATGGCTGAGCTGTACCCTGTGTATGATCATCAGGGTAGCCAGCGTCATAGTAATCGTCAAAGTCGTTCACGCCCTCGTCTATTTGCTGAACACGCTGTCCGCCCGCACCGCTTATGCGATTGAACTCGTCAAGCTGTCGCTGATATTCCTGTTCGTAGTAGTCCTGAGGCTTATTATCGTTTGTGTAGTTTTGTTGTCTGTCTTTATTAGCCACCTGACTGCACCTCCGTTCATTTTTACAATACCAATATTATAGTACATATCAGGCTTATTGTCAATGACAGAAAAAAGGCGGAGCTTTTTCCAGCGTCCGCCTTTTTATTTTTACGTTGTTGTGGAGAAGCGGGCGAACACTGTTCGCCCCTACAAGCCAATGCCGTTTTTATGGGCATTTGCAGGTCTACACATAGCCTTATTTTATTCTGCTGCTTCTTAGGGCGTTGAGGATAGCTACTACGGCTACGCCAACGTCTGCGAAAACCGCAAGCCACATTCCTGCAAGTCCCAATGCACCGAATATAAGCACAAGGGCTTTTACACCAAGGGCAAAAATTATATTCTCTCTTACTATTGTCATAGTCTTTCGGGATATCTTTACTGCGTCTGCTATGCTTGACGGATCGTCGTTCATAAGCACAACGTCTGCGGCTTCAATGGCGATATCTGAGCCTAAGCCACCCATTGCGATACCAATATCTGCTCTTGCGATAACAGGTGCGTCATTTATTCCGTCCCCTGCGAATGCAACAAGTCTGCGGTCTGGGTCTTTTATAAGCTGTTCGACCTTTTCAACCTTGTTTTCAGGGAGAAGCTCACTGAAGAATGTTTTTATGCCCACTTTCTTTGCCACCTTTTCGGCGGCATCTTTCTTATCCCCTGTGAGGAGGACAGTTTCAACGCCAAGCTCTCTTAGTCTTGAAACGGCTGTGGCAGAGGTTTCTTTTATCTCGTCGCCGAGAAGTATCTCGCCTATGAACTTGCCGTCAAGGGCAACATAAACTGCCGTTGCGGAGTCTTCTGAGCTTTGTGCGGCGATACCGTTTGTTTCAAGAAGCGCTTTCTTTCCGCAAAGTATCTCCTTGCCGTCAAGCTTTGCTCTTACACCGTTTCCTGCAATCTCTTCAACATCAAAAAGTCTTGCACCGTCTATTTCCTTGCCGTATCTCTGCACTATGGAGATACCGATAGGGTGAGTTGACATACTTTCTGCATATGCGGCGGCTTCAAGGAGGATATCCTGTGAAACGCCCTGTGGGTTTACGCTGAGGACAGTGAACTTGCCCTTTGTGAGCGTACCTGTTTTATCAACTGCGAGAGTTTTGCACTTCGCCATTGTTTCGAGATTTTTTGCGCCCTTTATAAGTATTCCCTTTTTAGAAGCTCCGCCTATTCCTGCAAAGAACGAAAGCGGTACTGAGATAACAAGTGCGCATGGGCAGGATATTACAAGGAACAGAAGTCCTCTATATAGCCATTTTGTGAACTGATCAAAGCCCAGAATGAAGCTTGGTATAAACACGAGTGCAAGTGCAGCAATTACTACCGCAGGGGTATAAACTCTTGCAAAACGTGTGATGAACTTTTCGGTCTTGGCTTTTCTTTCGCTGGAGTTCTGCACCATATCGAGAATTTTCGACACTGCAGACTCGTGGAAGGTATTTGTGACCCGAACTTTGAGAAGTCCTCTCAGGTTTGTTGAGCCACTGAGGACGCTGTCCCCTGCTTTGACCTCGACCGGAAGAAACTCACCGGTAAGTGCTGATGTATCAAGCTCTGATTCTCCTTCTGTTACGATACCGTCAAGAGGTATTCTCTCGCCTGTTTTTACGGCGATCATCTCGCCCCTGAGGATATCCTCAGGAGGAAGCTCGTATGTTTTGCCGTTTCTTACAACTGTTACAGACTCAGGCTTAAGCTCCATAAGCTTTGTGATAGATTTTCTTGACTTCTCTACTGCGATAGTCTGGAAAAGCTCGCCCACCTGGAAGAACAGCATAACGGCTGCACCCTCACGGAAGTCTTTAAGTGCAAATGCGCCAACTGTTGCGATAGTCATGAGCAGTGACTCGTCAAAAGCCTCGCCTTTAACAAGGTTTCTTACAGCGGCGATAACAACGTCAAGACCTGCAATAAGGTAAGCGGCTATTGCAAGGCCTGCGCTGAGGTATTCGCATACAGTGCCACTTCCAAGCTTATCCAAAAGCATTGATGCGATAAAGAACACGATAGCCACAGAAAGCTTGACTATCTCGCCCTTATGGTCATTCACAGGCTCTTCCTCTGCTGTCTGAGCACCATAATCCTTAACAGTAACGTCAGGCTCAAGCTGATGGACGGTATCTTCTATCATGATACGCAGGTCAGGATTAGAGCCGTCTGTTTTGACAGTAAGCTTTTTGCTGATAAAATCGACGTTTGATGAAATAACGCCTGCAAGCTCACCCACACGGTTTGCTATCTTTTCACCGCAGTTAGGGCAATCGAGATCCTCCAGCTTCAGATAGAGAGTTTTCTCAGCACAATCGCCAAGCTCTTTCACGCTAACGTCAGGTTCAAGCTTATGGACGACGTTTTCTATCTCGGTAAAGAGGGCGTTTTTATCGCCGTCAAAATCAACTGTGAGCTTTTTATTGATAAAGTCAAGGTTAGAGCTTTTAACGCCTGAAAGCTCGCCCACACGTTTCTCGATCTTTTCCGCACAATGAGGACAATCAAGTTCCTTAAGAAGCAAAGTCATTTTACTCATTTCACATTCTCCTATACTACAAAAAACAGATCACTTTCTTTACTCGCTGATATGCTCGATACCCATATTGAGTATTATAGCGACGTGTTCATCGGAAACTGAATAATAAACTGTTTTTCCCTCACGTCTATACTTCACAAGTCTTGCCTGCTTCAATACTCTGAGCTGATGCGAGATAGCGGACTGTGACATTTCCAACAGCTCTGCTATATCGCAGACGCACATTTCGTCTTTTATAAGAGTAAAGAGTATTTTCACTCTTGTTTGATCGCCAAGGACTTTGAAAAGCTCTGCCACGTCATATATCTCCTCCTCAACGGGCATTGTTTTCCCTATTTCCTCCATTTTCTCTATATTCTTTCCTCCGCACTGTTTATGCTCATGCTTTACTGTATTCTCGCTCATTTATTTTCGCGCTCCTTTTTTTATTATTGTTTAGTATATTCGATATGGGGCATTTCAATTCATCATATGAATAACTGTTCATATGT
>OGZL01001347.1_pt1 | contig 19074 bp, 8 predicted proteins | sample 1576761 | NCBI WGS metagenome assembly OGZL01 (sample SAMEA3541595, study PRJEB24748) | human gut metagenome | biome: human gut; feature: human-associated habitat; material: faeces | place: China | collected 2012
CGATGGTGTTTACCGCCGCGCTGCACAGCCAGCTGGCCTACTACTATTACCGTTGAGGAGGCGCCATGAAAGCATCTGTCATCATCCCGAACCTGAACGGCGCGGGCTGGCTGCGGGATTCCATCGAGTCCGTCTGGGCGCAGACCGAGCAGGATTTTGAGCTGATCGTCATTGACAACGGCTCCACCGACGAGAGCCTGGACATCGCCCGCAGCTACTGCGGGCGGGACCGCTACACTTTAATTGAGAACGCCGGGAACACCGGCTTTTCCCATGCGGTGAACCAGGGCATTGCGATTGCCAAAGGCGAATACATGGCGCTGTTCAACAACGACGCCTTTGCGGAGCCGGATTGGCTGGCGGAGCTGATCAAAACCGCCGACGCCGACCCGAAAATTTTTGCGGTCAGCAGCCTGATGCTGCGCTACTATGAGCCGGAGCTGGCCGACGACGCGGGCGACTACGTGACGATCCTGGGCTTTGCCTGCAAGCGCGGCGACGGCTTAAAGGCCAGCCGCTATACAAAGCCCTGCCGTGTGTTCAGCGCGTGCGGCGGCGCGGCGCTCTACCGCAAGTCGATTCTGGACGAGATCGGCGTGTTTGACGAGCTGTTTTTCGCGTATTACGAGGACGTCGACTTGAGCTGGCGTGCGAACAATTTCGGCTACAGGAACGTCTACTGCCCCACGGCCCGCTGCCGCCATATCTGCGGCGCGACCACCGGCGCTGTGCGCTACAACCCGTTTAAGAGCATCCAGAGCGGGCGCAACAGCATTCTGCTGCCCTACAAGAACCAACCGATTTTGATGTTGGTTTTGAATTTTATCCCGATGCTGCTGGGGTATCTGCTCAAAGTGCTTATGTTCCGGCTGCGCGGCTTCGGCGGGGATTACGCGAAGGGCTTCCGCGAGGCGTGGACGGCGCTGCCGAAGATAAACAAACCGAAATTCAAGTGGCGGAACCTGCCCAATTATGTCTGGGTGGAGTTCAGTCTGATCGCCGGGCTGTTCAAGTACATTGTGTACCGCGTGCAGCGGGCGTTGAAGATCACGTAATGGGGGGCCTTGCCTTTCATTTTGCTGCGCTGTAGGGGCCGGGCAGTTTCCGCAGACTCCCTTTTCTCTTACTTTCTTCGAGAAGAAAGTAAGCAAAGAAGCTTTCAATATCTCAACCAAAAAGCACCTGCTGGCCGGTCACACGCATACCGGTCAGCAGGTGCTTTTATTTTACTTGTTCAGAATTTCTTTGGTTCTTTCTTTGCAAAGAAAGAACATCTCTCGTTTAATCCTCATCCGCAAAGTTGCCCAATGCCTTTGCCTGCTCGATGACCTTGTTCTCGAGCATCTGCGGCAGGGTCTCATACCGGACAAACTCGAAGGTAAAGTAGCCGCGGCCCTGGGTCAGCTGGCGCAGGAAGGTGGTGAAGTCCTGCATCTCGGCCACGGGGACCTCGGCCTCGACGACCTGCAGGCCGTCGTCATCGGGGTTCATGCCCAGCACGCGGCCGCGGCGCTTCGTGACCTCGCCCATAATATCGCCGGTGTTGTCGGCGGGGACGTGGGCTTTCAATGCGCCGATGGGCTCAAGCAGGACGGGGCCGGCCTCGGGGATGGCTGCCTTATACGCGAGTTTGGCGGCCATAATGAACGCCATTTCGCTGGAATCAACAGGGTGGTAGCTGCCGTCCAGCAGCGTGGCCTTCATGCCGACCATCGGGTAACCGGCCAACACGCCGTGCTCGGCGGCCTGACGGACGCCCTTCTCGACTGCCGGGAAGAAGTTCTTCGGCACGCTGCCGCCGAACACGTTCTCGGCAAACTCGATGCCCTCGCCCTCGATGGGCTCGAACTGGATCCAGACGTCGCCGAACTGGCCGTGGCCGCCGGTCTGCTTCTTGTGGCGGCCCTGCGCCTTGCAGCTCTTGCGGATGGACTCACGGTACGGCACGCGCGGATTCTCGAGCGTGATCTCGACGCCGAACTTATTCTTCAGCTTGGCCAGCGCGACCTCCAGATGCTGGGTGCCCAGACCGCTGATGATCTGCTGCTTCGTCTCGGGGTCGACCACGAACCGGATGGCGGGGTCCTCCTCGATCAGGCGGGCCAGCGCACTGCCGACCTTACCCTCGTCGCCCTTCTTGGCGACCTTGACAGCCATGCGGTAGCTGCTGATGGGGTACACAGGTGCGGGCAGCGCCACGACGCGGGCGGGGTCACACAGGGTATCGCCGGTCTTGGCGGTGGCCAGCTTGGCAACGGCACCGATGTCGCCCGCCGCGATCTCGGCGGTATCGGTCTGCTTTTTGCCGCAGACAGTCAGCGTCTTGCCCATGCGCTCCGGCTGGCCGGTGCGGGCGTTGACGGCGTTGCTGGCAGCGGTCAGCTTGCCGGACAGCACCTTGATAAAGCTCAGCTTACCGACAAACGGGTCTGCCACGGTCTTGAACACATAGGCACACAGCGGCGCAGCGTCATCGACCGCGATGTCCACAGGGCTGCCGTCCTTATCCTCGGCCACGGCTGCGGCGGTATCTGCGCCGGGCAGCAGCACATTCATGTTGTAGAGCAGCATATCCAGCGCCTGCATGTTGACGGCGCTGCCGCAGAACACGGGGGTGATCTGACCGCTGCGCACGCCGGCGGCCATGCCCTGCACGATCTCCTCGGTGGTGAAGGCCTCACCCTCGAAGAACTTCTCCATCAGGGCCTCGTCCGTCTCGGCGATGGCCTCGCTCATGGCCTGGATCAGGCCCTCAAAGCGGTGGCCGATGTCGGGCAGGTCGATCTGGACCTGCTTGCCGCCTTCGTATTTGAAGGCCTTCTGGCTGAACAGGTTGATGTAGGCGACGGTGCCGTCGTCCAGACGGACGGGCACGACGCAGGGGCAGACACTGGGGCCGAACTTAATTTTCATCTGCTCCAGGATCTTAAAGTAGTCGGCGTTTTCCAAATCAGCCTTGGTGACAAAGATCATCCGCGCCTTGTTGTTTTTCAGCGCCAGCTGGTACGCCTTCTCGGCACCGACGGTCACGCCGGAACGCCCGGACACACAGATCAACACGCTCTCGGCGGCCATGATGCCCTCGGCAGCGCCGGTCTCAAAATCAAACAGACCCGGTGCGTCGATCAGGTTGTACTTGATGCCCTCGTACTCGACGGGGACAACGCTCGAGTTGAGCGATGCCTTGCGGCGGATCTCCTCGGGGTCAAAGTCGCTGGCGGTGGTGCCGTCCTCGACACGGCCCATACGCTCGGAAGCGCCGCTCATGTACAGCAGTGCCTCGGTCAGCGTCGTTTTGCCGCAGCCGGCGTGGCCGGCCACCAGAATGTTGCGGATGTCTTTGCTTGCGTAGCCCATGGATCGTCAAACCTCTTTTCGCGCCGGGGCTGCTTCCGGCATCCCTGCGGCGTAGAATTTCATTGCGGCGCAGTGATTATTGAACACTCCCGCCTGTTTGATACTACTTTACCACATTGTTGTGGAAATTTAAACAGTTTTTTCGGATTTTTTGTAAAAATTTTTAGGCAAAAGATTGTGGAAAGTGTAAAAAATCGTTCCTCGACATACAGCGAGTGTAGGGGGCGAGCATTGCTCGCCCGCCAACTTGGCGCAGCATCGTCTTTTCGGGAAAATATATCACAGGGCAAACGGGCACGGGCGGGCAATGCCCGCCCCTACCAATCGTTTCTTTGCCGGTCCGTGCAGCAAAAAAAAGCCGCACAGCTTTCACTGTACGGCTTAACGGCTCACTTATTTTTCCTTCTTCGCCGTCTTTTTGCGGCGGCGGGCGCGCCCGCTGTCGGCCTTGGCCTCGGGAACATAGAGGCTATAGCTCAACAGGTAGCGGCCATGGGCAGGGATGCGGTAGAATGCGGCCTTGATGCGCTCCAGCGGGCTGGTGCCGCTCTCGGCGGTGCTGCCGCTCAGCATAACAACATACTGCATATCGGTGTAGCGGGCGCCCACATCGCACTGGCGCAGATTCGTGCGGATCAGATCGCCCAGCTGCTCCACCATCAGAGCGGTCTCGGCAGCATCGGTGTTCTGGCTGGGAGCCACGGTCAGGATCGCCAGGAATACCTGCAGACCGTAGCGGACCTGCACGCCGCGCTGTACGCGGTAAATTTCCTTGAACGTCTCAAAGTCGCAGATACAGGCCCCCGTGTTGTCGGTATCCGGCAGGGCAGAGATCAGCTTGGAGACCTCACTCTCCATATTGCGGTCTGCCTGGCGCATCTGGCGGTAGGCAGAGCCTGCGCGGCCCGGCTCAATGGCATGATGCAGACAGCCCATGGCGCTGCCGCGGCGTGCCAGATCCTCCGCCTCCTCGTGGCGGCCCAGCGTCTCCAGCGCGACGATCTTTTCCAGATAAAGGCGCTCCTCGTAGGGGTCCAGCTCCAGCGCGCGGGTACACAGCGTAACGATGCGGGTGCTCTCGCCCCATTTTTTGCAGAGCTCCAGCAGGTTTAAAATGGCTGTGCGGTACTGCCCGTGCAGACGCACGCTGACGCTTTCGACCCACGGCTCGGACGCAGACTGCGGCAGCAGGCGCCCGTCATACAGGTTGACGATCTGTTCATAAATGCGGCTGCGCTTCTCGGCGTCGCTCTCCTTGCGGGCCAGCTCCGACAGGTCGTTGACCTCAAACACATCCACGCTGCAGTCCAGATGGGGGTTCCACTGGTAGTAGCCGCGGCTGGTCACGATGCAGCCCTTCATCTCATCCAGACCCTCCGCGTCGATCATAAGGCGGAAGCGATGCAAGATGGCGCGCAGGGCCATGTCCGGGTTGGTGGACCGCTCCCCTGCCCACAGGGTATCGGTCAGTACCTTGTGGGAGACGCGCTCCCCGCGCCGCAAAACGAGATACTGCACCAGCGCCGTTGCCTTGCGGGACTGCGCCAGCTGTGCCAGCACGGGCTTGCCGTTCACACGGATCTCAAAGCCGCCCAGCATTTTGATTTCAATTGTTGCCATCCTAGTCATCCTCTCTGCTCTGATGCCCATGACGTTCCTGCATTTTGTCCGGCACACAGGTATTCATGTTTTAAAGTATAACAAGTCCATTTGAATTTGTCCAGTACATCCGCCGGGATTGTAATATACTTTTCAAAAATCGTCCCGGAGGGCACCGCTCACGACTCCGACGATGCCTTGCCGTCCCAGGTGCCGGGTTCATACAGGATGACCGGCTCACCGGGCAACTGCACAATGGCTTTTTGGGTGCACAGCGGCACGATCTGGTTTTTGGCGTCCCGCTTGGCCACAGTCAGCACCACCGTCATAGCCGTAATGCGCGGGGTCTTGGTTTCGTCGCCGTCCTGCGTCCAGCTGCGGGCGTAGAAATGCAGTTCGCTGATGAACAGCCCCATATAGGCATCCCGGGGATAGGCCGTTGTGTAGCCGTAGGCAACGTAGGGCAGTGTGACCGTCTCGGTACCGTCCTCGGCCTTGTCCTTTTTTGTGTGCTGCGGGTTGCCGTAGTGCCCGGCGTCATTCAGTTCATCGCGGTAAAAGCGCATGTGCAGGTAGCCGTTCAGCGCATTGGCCTGTTCCGCTGTCAGCAGTTCTGTGCCGTCTGTCTTTGTCAGCGGCGGCACACAGTCCTTGTCGATCAGCTCAATGTGGTTGGGGTAGACGCTGAATTCCAATGCCGTGCCCTTGCTGTAGTCGTTACCCTTGGACAAAAAAACGCTGTCCAAATTATTAGGGTCCGTCGCGCCGTCGGTGAAGCGGATATAGCCGTTCGCCTCGAGCACCTCGCCGCGGATCGTCTCAATGAGCGCGTCGGCCAGGTTCTGGGCGCGGGTCTGCTGCTGGATGTCCATGTACGCCTGTGCGCTGGGCTGTATCAGCGTGACCGCCGCCAGCGTAAAGAGCGACAGCAGCACCATGCAGACGATCAGCTCCACCAGCGTTGTGCCGTTCTGGTTTTTCAAACGCTGCTTCATGGGTTGGTCGTCCCTTCTGCCGTGCTCTTGCTGTAGCGGTAAAACTTGTGCTGTTCCGTCGTTTTTTGGCCGTTTTCCGTAACTTCCGCGCTTGTCTCCACGCTGTCCAGCTTGACGCCGTTCACCGTAAATTCACCGTAATCGCCAAAGGAGAACGCCAGCCCATCCTGTTCCTTCTCCCATTTGGGGGCCGCGTTATTGGCCGGGTACAGCCCGGCGCAGAAGGCATAGGCTGTCTCCCGCAGCGTTTCGGCCTTTTGGGACATGGCGCGGGCGTACCGCAGCGAAACGACGAACATCGACGTAAAAATCATCAGCAGCAGGAACGACACAAGCACTTCCACAATGGTCTCGCCGCGCTGATTTTGTAAAGTATGTTTCATAGCGGGTCACTCCTGTGTTGTGCCGGTGCTCTGTTTGGCACCGCGGGTGTAGGTGATGGAATCGGGCTGCTGGCTGGTGTCGCAGTGGAACGTCAGGCGGTTGCTGTCAATGTTGCCGCCAGTAATGGTCAGGTCACCACTGCCGGGGGCGTAGAACGTCAGGTCGCTAATACGGTAATACTTTGTTGTACTGTCTTTTATTGTGTAATACACCTTGGGGAATGTATTGTTTTTTGCCTGGCTGCCGTCGCTGTCGTACTTCACTGTGCGGTCATAGGTCCGCGTGAAGGCAAAGCTCTCGCCGTTTTTCGTGACTGTCACTGTAATGTCCAGCTGTAAATCGACGATCTCCATGCCCTTGCGGTTTTCGCCCTCCAGTGTGTCGAGCAGGTTGCGCAGGTCTGTGGCATTGGTGCTGTTCGCCGTCTGGTTCAGCTTGTCGGCACCGTCGCCCGGGCGGCGGCGCAGTGTTACCGTGATGGCCTCGGCCCCGCCATCAGGCTGGCTGCCTTTCGGTTTCCAGGCGAACTCCTTGGGCTGGGATTCCAAGTCATAGATGTCCTTGCCGTAGCTTTGGGAGAACATGAACTGCTCATTGACGAACTTGGCAAAGCCGCTGTCCTTATTGTTCAGCTCCCCTTCCAGCACGTCGGAAAAGCTGGTTGCCAGCTGGTAGGCTTCCTGTTCCAGCAGCTGGCGGTTGGCATTGGCCGTCAGCACGGAGGCCGCATAGACCAGCGCTGCCGACAGCGCCACAAACAGCGCGCCGATGCAGAGGACCAGTATCATCGAAAGTCCCTGCTCCCCGCGCAGAATGCTGCGTGCCCTGCGGTGCATAATGCCACCTTCTTTCCTAAAATAAAATTACGATGCGTCGCTTGTTTCCGTCCGTTCCGGGGGCGCGGTTTCCGCCGCGTCCGTCTCATCCGGGGCAGCGGCGGTCTCCGGGGTCGCCATGGGCAGTGCCGCACGGGCCCGCATCAGGACCGGGGGCACGCTTGCGGGGGCGCTTTCCGCCGCCGTGCTTTCTGCAGTCTCGGCAGGCTCGACGCTCTCCGCGGAGTCCATACTCTGGGCATCCTCCGCCGCATCGGCGGTGTTCGTCTCGTTGACGGGGACCTTGACCGTGCCGGACGCAACGGTCTTACCGTTGTCATCCGAGTGCGCCAGCGTCTGCAGCGTCACACTTGCGGTGAACTTTTGCAGAGCGAGCGAGTCGTCCTGCACCTTTTCCTGCAGCTCGGGCAGGGTGATGCGGTAAACAGGCTCGGCACCGTCCTCCTGCACCAGCTCCAGCATGGGAACCGTCTGTGCCTTGTAGTACAGCGTGCCGCCGTCCTTTTCCACCGTGCCGGTGACGTCATAGGGTTGCGATTTCCATGTCACGTTGCCGTTCTCGTCGGTCACAGGCTCAACGCTCAGGTCGTACCAGATGCGGGTCTCGTCGGTCTGCTTGTCAAGCGGCGTCGTTATGTCGTTATAGGTCTTGGTAACGGTTTTGATTTCCCCGCGCTTATGCGTGACATTGCCGTCTTCGTCCTTCACGTCCCTGTCGTAGGTCGTCACCGTAATGCTGTAGGGCTGTTTCGTCTTACTATCCAGCGGCGTGACGGTAAAGGTATAGCTGTCGGTCAGGTTGCGCACCGTGCCGTCGGCCTGGGTGTACTTGTTCACCGCGGTCCATTCCACCGTAAAGCGGCGCAGCTCCAGCGGGGTCTTATCGCGCTCGACGGCAAACTCGGGGTCGTTGTACAGGTTGACCTCCTGCGTGTAAACGGCATTGCCAAGCGCGCGTTCCGGTTCGGCAGCGTCCACGGGGGCGTCCAGCGTGATGGCCGGCAGCTGCGCATTTGCGGCATCCTGCTGCAGGATGTAGAACCAGTTCGACGCTGTCCTGCCGTCGGTGGGCATAACGCGCACCGCGGGCAGCAGGTATTGTTTTGCATGGTCGGGCGTCAGCGTAAAGCCGTTGCCGTCGGGCACAAAGGTATAGCTGGCGGTGGTGTCTTTGGCGCTGGTGCTCCCGCCCACCGTGCGGCTGTCCTTCGGGATGACCAGCTCGGCGTCGCGGCTGTCCAGCATCTCGTCCAGTTTTTTGGTCAACTCCTGCTGGGCCGTGTACTTGGCCTGTCCGGTGGACTGTTCCTGCCAAGTCCTGGCCAAATCGGCAATTGTATTGTAATTGTTCTCGTTGCTGAAGATATAGCCGGTAAAGTAGACATTGCCCTTTGCGGCTTTCTCCAGCGTCATGTTGAGCTTGAGGTCGTTCAGGAACGTCTCCTGATTCGGGCTGTCGGGCGCAAAGCTGCTGGCCGTAACCGTGGGTGCAGCGGCGCGGCGGACGATGGTCTCGGGCTGGCTCAACGCGCCGTCCGGGCCGTCAAAGCAATTGGTACCAGCCTTGCTGCGGGCAATAACGCGGAAGCTCATCGCAACGCCCTGATACTGCTCCAGATCCAGCGTCAGGCTGCCGACGTTGCCCGTGGTGGGCAGCGTCAGCACAGGTTTGCCGTTGGCATCGACGACGCACAGGTCATAGTGGTCAATGCGCGCGTCGTCGGACGGCGACCAGCTGACCGTGTAGAGCAGGGCATCCGCGTTGTCGGTCTCGCCGTTGACGCGGGTGATGGAGCTCGGCGCGCTGATACCGGGCAGGCGCTGCTTAACGCTGTAATCCGCCACAGCGGACGCGCCGATTTCGGTGGTGTCGGCTGCCGCCACGCGGGTGACCTCGAGCCGGACCTTGTCATAGCGCCAGCTGTCGCTGCCGTTGGCCAGCATGGTATCCACGTTGACAGGCAGGGTAAAGCTGTTGCTGCCGCTGTTCTGAACCTTATCGGCCAGATTTACGCCGTCCTTCAGCGCAATTTGCTCCTGACCGGTCACATTGCCGTTCTCGTCCGTCAACAGGCCGTAGAGCTTGATGCTGTAGGTCGGCTTTTTCGTGCCCATGTCCTCTTGCGTCCAGTTGAACGTATAGGTCAGCTGATTGTTGTCCGGGTTCACCTTGCCGCCGTCGGTATCTTCGGCCAGCGTCGGGGCTTTCAGGACATTCAGGTTCAGCTGCTTGAAGATGATCTGCGGGGTCGTCTGTGTGGCCTGTATAGCCCAACTCTTGTCATCGGTGCGGTTCACGTCGGAGAAGCAGAGCGGCGTCAGATGGGCATAGGTATAGCTGTGCTCGCCCGTGCGGACGATCTCATAGCCGTTCTTCCACCAGATTTCTTTGTCGGTGTCGTTTGTCTCGTTCGCATGGCTGGCGATGGCTGCGGACACTTCCTCCGCCGTGGCATCCCAGCGTGTGGTCACATCGCCTTTACCGCTGGTGATGGGCACCGCAATGACAAGGAAGTCGGTGTAGTTGGACATAGCATCCGACGGCAGACTGTTCAGGTTGAAGGTGACGGGTGTCTCGGTGACGATGCCCTCCCGCGCGGCCAGCGTGATGTACTGGCCGTTCAGGGACTGCCCGTTGACCGTGTCATTGCCCAGATATTTTGCCAGCAGCATGACGCGGTAGGTCGGGCTGCCGTGGGTCGGGTCTGCCAACGTTGGCGTGAAGCCGAAAGTCACCGTTGCGGTAAAGTTTTCCGCCGATTGGCCGGTGCAGGTCACGTACTCTGTCGCGTTTTCTGCTTTGGTCAGCGTGCCCGCAGGCAGACCGTCTTCATTCTTCTTGGCATCTTCTTTGTTAACATCACGCCATTGGGATGGGACGTAGGTTTCGACCTTGTACTCCGCCGAGCGTAAATAGCTGGTGCTGCCCGCTGCCGGAGTTGCCAGCGCTGTAAAGGTCTTGGTCACCCCAATACTCCACGCTATGCGGATATACTTCTTCCCATTCTGCCTGCTGAACGTATAAGGGTTCGTTACACCGTTTCTTGTTACGGTTACTGTCCAGTTTTCATCCTTGGGGTAGTCCTCATAGTTTTTCAACACAAGAATTTGCTCATATTTAAATTCTTCGTTACCATCGACCTTCGTGCATTCGTTCCAGTTAAATTCCGAGCGCTTTACAAGGCGGACTTCCAGTTCCGGTTTCGGCAGGGCGTGCATAAAGGTCTGCACGCCGCTGGTGTTGGGGTTATCAGGCTGATTCGGGTCGTTGTTGGTGTTGTAGGGCGTTACACGCACGACGAAGTAACCCGTCCACGCTTTATCTGCCACAAAGGTATAGCTGCGCTGGTAGACGTCCGCTTTCAGATAGGGAACTGCATCCGGTGCGACAGTATCCGCATCGTTGCAGGGCAGAATTTCAACACGGTAGTAAGCGGCGGGGCTGGCTGTCGTGTCGTTCGGCTCGTCCCACGTCACTTCATAACGGCCATAGACGTTGTTGTCCGCGTCCTGCACCTGGCTGGCCTTGACGTGGATTTCTCCCGGCTTGGCGGGCTTGGTGCTGTCCAGCACGTACTTATAGTAGTTCTGGATGACCTCGTCCGTGATGTCCTCATTGTCCGGTTCGCCCTTGCGGTTGTCCTTGGTCGTCTGTGCGTTTTCACCGTAGACCAGTAGCAGCTGCCCGCGCTCACCGCCGTTGGCATCGTAGATATAACGCCGCGTCGATTTTTCACCAAAAGACTGCCCGGTCTTGACACCAATATAGCCCGTGCTGCCTGTTAGTTTTGTAATGTCGTAGCTGATTTGTTTGCCGTCGCTGCTTGTGGGCAGCATAGCAAAATAGGCATCGTCCGTTCCACCACCTGTATCCTTACCGATGAAGAGTCTGCGGCTGCCGGACTTGGTGTTTTCCTGCCGCTCGGTAAAGTTACTGTTCTGCGTGCCCCAGTTGATGCTTGTGGACAAGCCGGTTGTGGTGCGCGTCAGGGTTCTGTCGATTACGCCCGTAGCGGTTTGGGATTGACCTTGTATTTTCTTGTAGCTATTGGCAAAGGCCGCGCCGGAATCGATATAGTAGTTGTTATGACCCTCGATGTGTTCGCCATAAACAACCGTACCGTCTTTCATTGTCAATTCTGTGGACGAACGCTTGTCATAGGCAACAGGGTGCCAATCGTCCTTAACGACAGAGAAGCAGTTTGTGATTGTTGTGGGGGCTACACTGTAGCCGCCCATGGACCGGCTGCCGACAATACCGGCAATCCAGTAATATTTACCATTATTAGCGCTGTCATTATCGCCTTTTCTGGTTTGGGTCGTCATATTGGTGGTAAAGTTGCGGCACCGGTCAATATTGATGGTAACATACGGGATGGTTTTAAACTGGGCATTCCCATTGTAGCCGTTACCTTTTTTTACGCTGCTGACATTCGGATTGTCCACGCCATCCCACGGGCCCAAGTAAGCAAAAATGCCGACAGCCATCGATCTGGCTTGAATGCTTACAGTGCTGCCGTTGACACAGTCATACAGATCGATTGTCATAATGTCGGTGGCGTTCTTCATCTGCACTTTGCCAAAGATGCCGCCGATGTCGTTTGCGCTGCTCCAGCCATCAATAGACGACTTCATCGAGCCATGGTTCTGACAGGACAGGACGTTGACCGACGTGTTGGAGACAGGCGCATCATAGTAAGCCACAATACCGCCCATTGTACCGCAGTCACTGCCGCCGTCGTTGAAGTTCGTCTTCAGGTCGCCGAAGTTGTAGCAGTTTTGAAGCGTGCCGCCGTAGTTCGTCCAAAGCGAAATGACGCCGCCCGCATTGCCGGAACGACTGTTATAGACAGAGCCGAAGTTAATACAGTTTGTCAGCGTCCACCGGTCACCACTGCGGTTGTTCTGGTTGCAGATGATGCCGCCAACCTGCACATTGAAGCGGTTTGTGGAATCATAGTAATTAACATCATCGCGGTCATTGGCATCGCTTTGGGAAATATCACCCCTTTGGGTCGCGTTATTGCCCGTTTTCCAGAACGTCCGGCGGCTGAATCGACGCACGGCAGCGCAGTTTACCACAGTATCCAGCGCACTTGTGCCGGTCACATTGGATTCGTTCTGTCCTACGATGCCGCCAACGGTGGTATCATCGCGGGCTGCGTTATCCGCATAGACGAACCACTTACCGCTGGCCGTGCTGCTGATGCTGCCGTTCAGGCCGTTGAATCCGGTAATTCCGCCCAAGTGACCGCTGGCAAGGTTGTTCATATCCTTATTGCTGCCGCGCAAGCCGACAAGCAGATCGTTAGCGGCCAGACCCGTGTCGCTGTAAACGTTCGTGTAGCCCTTATTCGTCACAGTGTCAACGCCCTTGAGATCCACAAAGTTGGACACATAGCTAACTGTAGCGCCCGTCCCATTTACCGGGTTGCCGCGCAGCGCAGCGACAATTGCATTGGTGTCTCCGTCAGCGATCCACTTTTTCAACTCGGGCATCAAATCGGTCTGCACAGTTTTGCTGCCGCTGCCCGTGATAGTGCCGTTGTTGGAGCCCGCAACGCCGCCCACAAAGCCGTAACGCGCCGTGATGATGCTGCCCGCGCCGTTGCTGCGCTCGGTGGCGACATAGCTGTTGGCGATTTCGGCATTGTTGCGGCCCGCAATGCCGCCCACATGGCTGGCACTGGCGAGCTTTTCGTCTGCGGTCTGGGTCGTGGTGATGTTGCTGATACCGCTGACCTGCAGTTTGATGTATTTGACCTCACAGCCGGTGATCGTGCTGTTGTTCAGACCGGCAATGCCGCCCACCGTGCTGCCGGTGCTGCGTGCACCGTCGGAGACAAGGCCGTCCGTGTCCGCGTTGCCGCCCATCGTGCCGGAATAGGTACACTGCTCCAGGGTACCGTAGTTCTGGCCTGCGACGCCGCCCAGATTTGTATATTTATCAAGATTTTGTGTAAGGTCCAGCAGAACGTTGGTGCTGCTGACCGTGCCGTGCTCCGTGGTGCGGCCCACCGCGCCGCCCAGCGTGACGGTGTTGGTGCCCGCGCGCAGACCGTTGTTCAGCGCCAGCGCACCGTTTTCGACCTGACAGCCGGTGACGATGCCCTCATTCATGCCCGCAAGGCCGCCGATGGTGACCGCCGGGGTGCTGAACCGCACGTTGGCGTTTTCCGCCAGCCTGACGTTGCGGATGGTCGCGTCCTTGCCGTTGTACGCTGCAACAGCGCCGATGCTCTCCGACGTGCCGGTGATCGTGCAGCCGCTTACGCTGCTGCTGCTTTCCAGTCCGGTCTCCTGACCGATGGTGCCGAAGTTCGTGGCCGTGACGCCGCCCGCCGTGCCGTTGGCCGCGGTGACGGCGGCGCTGACCTGCACATTCTCAATCAGCGCGTTTTTATTATTATTGCCCGCGATGCCGCCCGCCTCGCCGTTGGTGGCGTAGACTGCGGCGGCATTGCCGGACGCATGGCTGCAATAGCTGATCGTGCCGCCTTCGTCGTTCACGCCCGCAATACCGCCCGCATATTGTGTGCTGGCGCGCACCGAGGCGTGGTTCTCCACACGGGTGATTTCGGCACGGTTCGTACCGGCCACGCCGCCCGCGTAGTTGGCGGCAGTGACGCTGCCCCAGACCGTGCCGGTGGTGTTTTCAGCGCCATAAATACTGCCCTTATCCGTATTGATACCGGCCACGCCGCCCGCATAGTCGGTGGCGGTGACACTGCTTTGCAGCTTGCCGGACAGCGAGATATTGCCGACGTTGGCACCGGCCACGCCGCCCGCATATTGGTTGGCCTCCACCGACGCCGCGGGGGTGTTCCCCGTGCAGATGATGAGGCCCTTGCGGGTGCTTGCCGCAGCGTTACCGCCCAGGTTGACGCCCGCAATGCCGCCGACATAGTTGTCGCCGCGCACAGCGCAGTCTTTAACCAGGTAGGCAGACTGAATAAGACCGCCGTTGACGCCCGCAACGCCGCCCAGATAGGTATACCCGGCTTCACGGTTGCCGAGGGACGCCGCCATCCTGCCGTCGGTGATCGTGCCCTCGTTCCAGCCCGCAAAGCCGCCCGCGGCGCACTTGTGAGCCACTGTGCCGTAGTTTATGCAGTTTTCCAGCTTCGTGTTGGGCGTGGCATAGCCGATGATACCGCCCGCCAGTGCGCCGCACGCGGTGCCAAAGTCATAGCGGTCACCGGCCAGTTCGTTCAGCAAAACGCCGCCTTTAAACGCGCCGTTGGACGGGTTCAGGCCGCCGACGGACAGGGCGTTCTGCGTTGCGCCGTTGGTTGCCTTTTGAATCGTCAGCTTCGTATTGGCGTCGTTTGCGCCGACGATGCCGCCGACGTAGATGTCGGCCTGCAGGTTGAGCTTGTTCTGGAAGTTAGCAAGGGTGATTGTGCCGTCCGCCGTTTGCGCGTCGGTGCTGTCGGTCAGCACGCCGGTGCTCTTGTCAATCTTCGGCAGCAGCGCCTCCAGCGTGACGCCCGCGGGCTTGGCCGCCAGCAGACGGTTGTAGCCGATGATGCCGCCCGCGACGGCGTCGGCCTCGACGCGGCCCGAGGCCACATTTGTTATAAACGCGCCGCCGTCCGCCACGGTGAAGCCGCCCACCGGCAGGTTGACGCCGATGACGCCGCCGACAAGCTGCTGACCCGCCACGCGGCTGACCTTCACAGTGGCGGAGGGCAGCGTGGAGGCGCAGTTCAGGCCGATCATGCCGCCGACAGCCTTGCCCGCCGCCACGATCTGGCCGCTGATGGTCAGGTCCTGGGTGGAGGTGTTGGAGATCGTCGCATTTTCATCGTTATAACCGGCCACGCCGCCCACGTAGTTGTTGCCGTACAGGATGGCACCCAGCGTCGGGGTGCCGCTCTTATCCAACGTCACAACGCCGTTTTTGCCGTTGCTGCCCGCGATGCCGCCGACGTAGTCGGCGTAGCCGCCCGCGGAGCTGCTCAGTTCCTTTAGCAGGTTGATGCGGCGGGTGTCGGTGGCGTTGTCGCCGGACATACGGTTGGCGCAGTTCTGCACGGTGGCTTTGGCAGTCTTGTCTTCACTGCCGCCCCAGCCGGCATCATTGACGCCGACGATGCCGCCGACGTAGACCGCGTTCTTTCCAAATGCCGCAACCAGACCCGTATTGGTCATGCCGCTGATTATGCTGTTGCTGCCGTTGACCGACACGATGCCGCCGACGTAGCGGCTGCCAAAGACGTCACTGCTGTTCGTATCGTTCTGTTTTACGCCGCTGCCGGTAAAGCCGCCGGCCAGACCGCCCACAAACCGGCTGCCGAGCACGTAGCCCTTGCCGGTCTTGCAGTCCTCCAGCACAATATCCTTGCCGTAGCCGACAAGGCCGCCGACGAAATCACCCTTGAGGGGGCTGGCGTCGGTCAACGCGCCGGTTTTGTCGAAGCCCGCCTTGACCTGCTCCTTGAGCTGGGTCTCGGTCAGGTCGCTGCGGGTCACGCTTTCGCAGCCTTGCAGGGTCACGCCCCTGCCGTAGCCCGCAATGCCGCCGAAGAACTGCCCCAGCACCAGGCTGCGCGCATCGCCCGCGGTATCGCCCTTATAGTTGGCGCCCGCGCTGACCGTGCCGTTGTTCCTCAGGCCCGTCAGGCTCTGGGACACGCTGGTGTCCATCGTAAACAGGTTGCCGACGATGCCGCCCGTAAAGCCGTTGCCGGTCACAAAGCCGTTGTTGACGATGTTCGTTTTACTGTCTGTTTTCATCTGGGCAGCGTCCACCGTGCCGAACACGCCGCCCACGCCAACGCTGCGCCAGAGGGAGTTTTCGTCATTCGGCTCGGCTGCCGCGGCAGCGTAGCGGGCCTTCTCGGCCTGCTGGTCTGCCGCTGTGGTCGTTTCCACGTTTTTCGTGTTCTTGTCCACAAGCAGACCCGCTACCGTCACGTCCGACGCAACGGTCAGGTCCTGCATGACGGACTCGGCTTTGGGTATGGCAACGCCGACGAGACCGCCAATGCCGCGCGGCTCGTCTGTATAGTAGGTATAGCTGTTGCTGCCAGCGTCCGGCGTCTGCTCTATGCGCTGCGTTGCGGTGGTAGTGTTGTTAAACGCCAGCGCCGCGGCCACCAGCGCACTGGTCGAGGAGTTCGTGCCGCGGGTCAGGGCGCAGTTTTCCAGCGTGCCGGTATTGACGCCGCAGAGTGCGCCGACAGCACGCACATCGCGCCAGTTCTCGTCGGTGTCCTCCAGCGCCGTGACGAATTTGGTCGCGGTCAGCTTGAGCTGGTCTGCCTTCGGCAGCGCACCGGCGGCAACGGTCTCGGTCTTGACGTTGACCTGAATGTCCGGGTCGCGCAGTGTGATGTAAGAAATTTTGCCCTTGTTCTCGCCGATAAGGCCGACATAGTGGTCGGCCAGCTCGTCCTTCCCTGCCCTGCCGGTTTTTGCAACGGACTTGCTGCTCAATTGCAGATTGAGGATGGGCACACGGGTCGTCTTGGTTGCAAGGACCGTTGTTTTGCTCGTAAGTTCGATTTTTTCACCCAGCTCCGGGATCGTCGGCCAGGCGACAGGGTCATTGAGGGACGGCACCTTGGCCGCCGGGTACCGCTCACCCGACGCGCAGTAGACCGTGACGCCGCCGCCCGTCCAGTTCAGGCCGGTGCTGTTGCTGGCCTGGGGGGTCAGCGTGTAGGTGCCCTTGTTGGTGATGTCCCAGGCGGCAGACCAGCGCAGGTTGTACAGATGGCGGAAATATTTCAGTTCTGCTTTATCCGTCTTGCCGCCCTTGGCCAGCAGGGTGTTTTCCTCGTTCGTCGTTTCCTCTTTGCTGGCTGTGTAGGTATCGCTGTAGTTCTCCCGCGGCTCGGCGCGCATGGCAATGTAGATGTCCTTCGGGTCGTTCAGCAGGCGGGTGATGCTGTACAGGCTCGTGGTGGCAACATCAGCGTCGTTCTCACACGCACGCAGCAGCGCCGCGTCCGCCATGGCGTCCAGCGTCAGCACAAAGCTGCCCTTGTTGTAGCTTAGCGGGAAGTAGAGTTCTTTCTCGGTTTTCGTCTGATTGCCCGCATTATCATACGTATAAATCGTGACAGGCATCTTGGTGATGACCTGCTTGTTATCATCCGCCGCACCCGCGGTGTCGCGCTTGATCGTGATGGTAAACAGCGGCTTCGTCTTGCCGGTATCCTTGGCATCGTAGGCCGTGGCCGTGTAGGAGGTGTCCAGATCGCCGAGGCTGGAGTTGCCGCTCCAGCTCAGGGTCAGCGTCTCGCCGTTCGTCAGGCGGGGATTCTTGACCTTCAGCTTCGTCTGCACCAGCTGCACAACGTTGACGCGGTCCTCGGCAGAGTAGTAGCCGACAAGGCTGTCATTGCGGCGGTGGTCATAGCTGCGGTCATAAATATTCGTAGCACCGTCCTGATTGAAGCGGAGCTTATCGGATTTGGTATCGTAAAAGACCGAGTAGACTTGCCCGCTCTGCACGTCGATCTCGACGCAGATCGAGGCATTCAGCAGCGAGGCGTCGTAGATGTAATCGCCCAGCAGCCGTTCCACCAGCGCGTTATGGTTGCCCGCGGCAGCGCCCGTGCGGTCATAGTAGAGCGCGGCCACGTTCTGGTTCAGTTCGGTCTTGGTGCGGCTCACAAGGGTATTGCCGCCCGCGTCGGTCACAGTGACGTCGTTCTGGAAGTGGTCGCCCGTGTCGCCCTCCTCCATGACCTGCCGGCGGAACGCATCCAGCTCCCCCGCCGTCTCCATCCGGGTCAGGGAGATCTGCGCCGTCTGGAACAGCGTGCGGGCGTTGGCCTCGTTCTTTTCAAACCGGGCCAGCCGCGTGTAGGCGATCAGCCCGCCGCCGACCAGCGCCGCCAGAATGGCCGTGATAGCCAGAACGACCATCAGCTCCACCAGCGTAAAGCCTTTCTTTTTGTTTTTTATAATTTTATTGTACTGCACCATAGATGCTCCCGTCGTTTCTCCGGTGAAAGGTTACAATTAGACACAATATCAGATTATATATATTGCCATTATACTCGGAATGTGACGTTTTCGCAAGAAACTCCGCGAGATTTCAGCAAATTTACACCAAATATAGTGGGTCAGCGGCAAGTTGTGCACGATTTCGCCATAATTTCCGTTAGCTTTGAACAAAAAAACAGAGTTTTTTTCGTGAAATTTCTTGCAAATACAGGCCCGGCACGCTATACTGAATAGTGCGTTATTATATGGTAGAGGATGTGTAACAATGCTGGCAGCACGACTGGGCGCATGGCTGCGCCATACCGGGGAACGCTGGGCCAAAGCTGCGTTTGCGGAAAAGCTCGCCGTACTGCTGGCGCTGGGCGCTGTCCTGTATACTATTGTGACCGGCGCGGCGGAGCTGCGCTATCAGGCCCGTGCGCGGGAGGCCCTGGCTCAGGTCAAGGCTGCGCGGCTGGCGGCCAGTGCCGTGTCTGCCCAGTGCTACTCCGCCGGGCAGACCTTCGCCGACCAGACAAGCGCGGACGGCTTTGCGGACGGCATCGCCGAGGAAATCCGCACGCTGGGCTCACTGCCCGGCACGGTGACGCTTTTGCAGATCGACCCGAACGGCTACACCGTGCAGCGGCTCCTGTATCAGGAGAACGGCATGTACGCCATCTATGATGCCGACGGCGGTTACCGCGTTTTCCGCGCGGAGGACCGGCTGCAATACGGCGCGGGGGTGGGCCATGCTGCTGCTTGAGCTTCTGCTGGGACTCATTCGTTTTCTGCTGGGCGCGGCGCTGTTCAGCTTTATGAACGTCGTCGCGTGGCGGCTGCCGCGGGGCATGGACCCGCTGAAGGGCCGCAGCGTATGCCCGCAGTGCGGCCACACGCTGGGTGCACCGGACTTAGTGCCTGTGTTCAGCTGGTTATTCTTGCGCGGGCGGTGCCGCCAC
>OGZL01001356.1_pt1 | contig 19006 bp, 20 predicted proteins | sample 1576761 | NCBI WGS metagenome assembly OGZL01 (sample SAMEA3541595, study PRJEB24748) | human gut metagenome | biome: human gut; feature: human-associated habitat; material: faeces | place: China | collected 2012
TTTAATAAAAAATCTTGTGTTCTATAATACCGCCGGGTTTTGTGCTTGTCAATTATTTTTTATGTTTTTACCTCGTTTGTACGAGATTCCGTAAATTTTTCGGTCGGTTTCTTTGACTTTTCCTGAATATTTCCAAAAATATTCTGAAAAAGTAATTGATGAAACAGAGAGAATTATTTTTAGAATTTCCCGCGATTCATAATAGTTTTTTTTCAGAAAATGTAGTAAAATAGAAAGGAATGCCAAAAAGAAGCTGAAAGGAGCTTAACTTGTGAAAAATTTAATTGTAGGACAGTCCGGCGGACCGACCGCCGTTATCAACAGCAGTCTTTACGGTGTGATCCGTGAAGGTTTTAACCGCAGCGAAGAGATTGAACATGTCTACGGCATGATCAACGGCATCCAGGGATTTTTAGACGGACGCTTTATGGATATAAAAGAACTGGATAACGATACACTGGAAGCTCTGCGTACAACTCCAGGGGCTTACCTTGGTTCCTGCCGTTTCAAACTTCCGGATGATTTAAATGATGCGATCTATCCTCTGCTGTTTCAGAAATTTGAAGAGATGAACATCGGTTACTTTTTTTATATAGGAGGAAACGATTCTATGGATACGGTCAGCAAGCTTTCCCGCTATGCTGCTGCCCACAACATTGATGTACGTATCATGGGTATTCCGAAAACGATCGACAACGACCTGATCCTCACCGACCACACACCGGGATTCGGCAGTGCCGCAAAATATGTGGCTGCTTCCGTCTGTGAAATCGGACTGGACGCTTCTGTTTATAATACAAAATCTGTTACCATCATTGAGATCATGGGCCGCCATGCCGGCTGGCTGACCGCAGCATCCGTACTTGCCCGCAAATTCGAGCAGGACAACCCGGTGCTGATTTATCTGCCGGAGGCGGATTTTGACCAGGAATCTTTCCTTGCTTCTCTGGAAGAATGTTTTAAGACAAAAAACAACCTGATCGTCTGTGTATCCGAAGGCATTCATGACAAGGATGGCACCTTTATCTGTGAATATGCAGCCTCTGCAGGTGTCGATGCATTTGGACACAAAATGCTGACCGGCTGCGGCAAATATCTGGAAAATCTGGTGCGTGACCGCCTCGGTGTAAAAGTTCGCTCGGTCGAGCTGAATGTCAATCAGAGATGTTCTGCCTTCCTGCAGTCTGAAACGGATGCACTGGAAGCTGCACAGGCTGGAGCTTTCGGCGTGACTTCTGCCATCAGCGGTGAAACCGGCAAGATGGTCAGCTTTGTCCGTAAATCTGACAAACCATACGTGATGGAATGTGGCCTTGAGGATGTCAACCTGATCTGCAATCAGGAAAAGACGGTTCCTGTTGAATGGATTACAAAAAACGGAACTGATATTGCTCAGGCATTTATTGATTATGCACTTCCGCTGATCCAGGGATCTCCGAAACTTCCCATAAAAGACGGACTGGCTGTGTACGCATACCGCAAGCCTGAGAAATAACTCTCACCTCCCCAAAACAGTCCGGCCAAGTCGATCTCACATGAGACTTGGCACACGTTTACAAACACTTCCGGCAATGACAGAGACGTAAGTCATCTCACATCTGATACAAAAACAGCCGTAACCTTTCGAAAACAATTTTTGTTTCGAAAGGTTACGGCCTTTTCGTTTTAAAGCGAATATTTACAGCCTTTTTCGCTGCTTATTGATCTGCGTTCAGTATTTTTTAATATGCTTTGCCCCAGTATACCATTTTTTTCGCCGGTTTTCCGCAGCATACGCATACGTCGGAAATGGTTTCCTGTTCAAACGGCATACAGCGTGATGTGATTCCTGCATCTTCTTTTAATTTATCTTCACATTCACGTTCACCGCACCACATTGCCTTGATAAATCCTGGTTTGTTGTCTGCAATGTCTTTTAACTCTTCCATGTTATGAGCAACATAAGTATGTGCATCTCTGTGTTTGCGTGCTCTCTCCAGCATATCTTTCTGCATGCTATCCAGGATCTTCGGCAATTCTGCTGCCAGTTCGTCAATTGCTACGGTGATCTTTTCACGTGTGTCACGGCGTACGACAACAGCCTGACCTGCTTCGATATCTTTTGGTCCCATCTCCACACGAACCGGAATACCTCGCATCTCCTGCTCGGAGAATTTCCATCCCGGACTTCTGTCAGTATCATCTGTTTTCACTCTTAATCCAGCCGCTTTCAGTGTTGCTTCCACTTCTGCTGCTTTCTCCAGGATGCCTGCCTTTTTCTGCTGGATCGGGATGATATCTACCTGTACCGGAGCGATTCTCGGCGGCAGCACCAGACCGCTGTTATCTCCATGTACCATGATGATCGCACCGATCATACGTGTGGTCATACCCCAGGATGTCTGGTGAACATATTTCAGTTTGTTGTCACGGTCTGTAAACTGGATATCATAAGCTTTTGCAAATCCATCACCGAAATTGTGGCTTGTTCCGGACTGCAGTGCTTTTCCGTCGTGCATCAGGGATTCAATCGTGTAAGTTGCTTCTGCTCCGGCAAATTTTTCTTTATCGGTCTTTCTTCCTTTTACAACCGGGATCGCCAGAACTTCTTCACAGAAATCTGCATAAACATTCAGCATCTGGATCGTACGTGCTTCTGCTTCTTCTGCTGTTGCGTGTGCGGTATGTCCTTCCTGCCATAAGAACTCTCTGGAACGCAAAAACGGTCTTGTTGTCTTCTCCCAACGCATAACAGAACACCACTGATTGTATACTTTCGGCAGATCACGGTAAGAATGAATATCTCTGGAGTAGAAATCGCAGAACAGTGTCTCAGAAGTTGGACGTACACACATACGCTCCTGAAGCGGCTCCAGTCCTCCGTGTGTTACCCATGCTACTTCCGGTGCAAAACCTTCTACATGATCTTTTTCTTTCTGAAGCAGACTTTCCGGGATCAGCATCGGCATGTATACATTCTGTACGCCGGTCTCTTTGAATCTGCGATCCAGCTCATGCTGGATATTCTCCCAGATTGCATAGCCTGCCGGTTTGATCGCCATACATCCTTTTACGCTGGTATAATCGATCAGCTCTGCTTTTTTTACCACATCGGTATACCACTGTGCAAAATCTTCATCCATAGATGTGATTGCTTCAACTAATTTCTTTTCTTTTGCCATCGTTTTCTCCTTTTCTTGCTGAAAATATTAAAGCCAGAAGATGCCATACAAATCGTTTCATACATGGTACTCTCACAATTCTCCTCTTTGGCACCTAATAAAAAAGCCCCGGTCTCTGCGTGAACGCAGGAACCAAGGACTTGTCATCTCTTCGGCGGTACCACCCTGATTAGCACTGTTAAAAACAGTACTCACTCATTTTCCGTTATCGCCGGAACTACGCTGTATTTTCATACAGGACTCCAAGGCAGGTTCCATCTCTTCCGCACAGGAATCTCGCACCAGTGATCCCCTCTCTGTAGATTGTCCGAAATGTACTATCCCTTTTCTTCGTCTTGTCCCTATGACGAGCTGTCAGCTCTGTTTCATTCATCAGTTTAGGGCAAAATCCTGCGTTTGTCAATAAGAAACGGCAATTTTTCATTTCTTGCTTTTTGTCCGGGTCTATATTAAAATACTGATGATTCAAGGGACAAATGGACACAAAACGGATGCTTGCATACGTATTTGTGTCTGTGAGGACCGCGAAAACATGAGGAAGCAGCTATTTACGCAGTAAATATGCGAATTCCGAATGTTTTCGTGATTTTGAGAGTACAAAATACGGAAAAATCACGTATGGCTCATTGATATATACAAACCACAGGGGAGGATACCTATGAATAAAAAAGAGATTTCTGAGTTAAAGAAGCAATTCACACCGGACAACTGTACGATTTCCCGAATCTGCGGCTGTTATGTCGATTCGGAAAAGGAAAAACGTCTGGAGATGCGTGAATCATTTCTTTCGCTTTCTGATGAAGAAATGTTTAAATATTTTGAAATTTTCAAGAAGACACTTTCCGGAACGATCGGCAAAAATCTGCTGAATCTGGAATTTCCACTGAAAGCAGAGGCAGAAGGCGGCGAGCAGGAATTTCTGCTGCGTTTAAAAAACAGCCGTCTGACGGACGATGCTCTTGTCGATGAATGTTATGACAAGATCATCGAACATTATTACAATGCGGAAAATTATTTTATCATTCTCGTACATGCTGCCTACGATGTTCCTGGAAAGGCCAAAGATAATACAGAGATGTTCGATTCTTCCGATGAGGTTTACGAATACATCCTGTGCTGCATCTGCCCGGTGAGGCTCTCCAAAGCCGGACTGTGCTACAACGAAGCGGAAAACCGCATCCGTGACCGTATCCGTGACTGGATCGTGGAACTTCCGGAACGCGGTTTCCTGTTCCCGGCATTTCATGATCGCAGCACTGACCTGCATGCGATGCTCTACTATTCAAAAAAGCCGGAAGAACTTCAGGCAGAATTTGTGGAAAATATGTTTGGCTGTGAAGCTTCCCTTACTGCCGGGGAACAGAAGGAATCATTCCAGTTTGTTATTTCCGACACTCTCGGTGAAGAATGTAATTATGAAACAGTCAAAAATATCCATGACAATCTGACTATGCTGATGGAGGAACACAAAGATGATCCGGAACCGGTCATGCTGGATAAAAGGGAAGTAAAGCAGCTTCTGGAGCGAAGCGGTGTGGAAGATGAAAAGCTTTCTGATTTTGATGCTGCCTATGACAATGCAGTCGGTGAAGATACTTCCCTTATGGCTTCCAACCTTGTAAACACCAGACGTTTTGAGATCAAAACCCCTCTGATCACAATTCAGGTCAGCCCGGAGTATGCTGATCTTGTGGAGACACGTATTGTGGATGGCAAAAAATGTCTTGTTATCACGGTGGATGATAATGTAACCATCAACGGAATTCCGGCCAAAACAATGGATCTTGATGAATAAATGCTCCGGATCAGGTATCGTTTCTGTTTGATTACGATTCTGAACTAAAAATAGATTCTGCTTTATTTTTATAATTTTTCATCTGTTGATGTCATCTGGACATTACTTGGATCCGCACTTGTTTATTTTATGCAGGCTGGTTTTGCAATGTGTGAGGCCGGACTTACGCGTGCCAAAAATACCGGCAATATTCTTATGAAGAATATGATGGATTTCTGTATCGGAACTCCCGCATTCTGGCTGGTCGGATTCGGCCTGATGTTCGGCGGAAGCGGTGCTTTTATCGGAAAACTCGATCCGCTGATCTGCGGAAGTTATCAGTTTGGATCTCTGCCGACCTGGTGTTTCGTCATTTTTCAGACAGTTTTCTGTGCAACATCTGCCACGATCGTTTCCGGTTCCATGGCAGAGCGGACAAATTTCAAAGCTTACTGTTTATATAGTGCCATGATCTCTCTGATCGTCTATCCGATCTCCGGTCACTGGATCTGGGGCGGCGGCTGGCTTTCTCAGCTTAGCTTCCATGATTTTGCCGGAAGTACTGCCGTACATATGGTCGGCGGTGTCACCGCATGCATCGGTGCAAAAATCCTTGGTCCTCGTATCGGAAAATATGACAGGGACGGAAAACCAAAAGCAATCCCCGGTCATAATCTCACCGTTGCCGCACTCGGTGTTTTCATTCTCTGGTTCTGCTGGTTCGGATTTAACGGAGCAAGCACAACTGCAATGTCAACTGACGCCGATCTTACAAAAGCCAGTCTGGTATACATGAACACAAACCTTTCCGCTGCTATCGCAACCTGTACTGCCATGATCTTTACCTGGGTTCGTTACGGTAAGCCGGATGTTTCCATGACATTAAACGGTGCCCTTGCCGGTCTGGTTTACGGCTGAGGTATCCATTATTTCCTGATCCAGCTGCTCGGTGTTGCCTCTGTTATGCTCTGGGTTATCATTACCATGACCATTATTTTCAAAGTCATCGACAAACTTGTTGGTCTGCGTGTTCCAGCTGATATCGAAATCGAGGGCCTGGACTATCACGAGCATGGTCTGGCAAGTGCTTATGCCGGATTCAACATTTCTGATATTACTGCTACGATGGATGTGAATGAAAATACAGATCTTGGTGAATCTGATTATACGAAAGCAAGCGATTCACAGAAAAATACCGCCGTCAAAGTAGCCGGTGAAGAACTGGTTGCTGCCAATCCAACCGGCATGTACAAAGTTTCCATCCTTGTAAAACTTTCCCGGTATGACAAACTCCGCAAAGCTCTCAATGAACTTGGTGTCACCGGTATGACCGTTACACAGGTTATGGGCTGCGGTATCCAGAAAGATTCCGGCGAAAAATACCGTGGTGCCGAAGTTGACGCTACACTCCTCCCAAAAGTTAAAGTAGAAGTCATCGGTGGCAATATCCCGGTGGAAAAAGTCATCGAAACTGCCAAAAAATGTCTCTATACCGGTCACATCGGCGATGGCAAGATCTTTGTATATGACGTACGGCATGTTGTAAAAGTCCGTACCGGCGAAGAAGATCTGGCGGCTCTGAAAGATGTAGAATAATCGTTTCAGAAAATACAGGATTTTGCAGCTTCAAAGATCTAAGGAATCTCATCTTGAAGTATAACACTCTGCTTTTAAAAACAGGACATTGGGTCTCATCCCCCATTGTCCTGCTTCTTTTCATTGTCATCTCCCATTGTTCTGCTTCTTTTCATTTTTCCCAGTTTGAAACTGTTTGTCGTGTCACATGAAATAACGCCCCAAATTGCTCTTGTGTTAATTGCTGTTCTTTTCGAATTGTTGATATTTGATTTCCAATATTCATAATAATAAGTTCCTCCTTCTGTCCAAATTATATAGGACAGTTGTATATTAAGTAAAGCAAGGATCTGTTTACAGTGCGTGTATTATAATGCAAAGATTCTTTGACATACGTTTTTTTGAAAATTCCGATTGAGATTTCATCTGTTTTAAGAGTTCAGACTTTTCTGAAAGCTATACCTCTTTTAGAATTAACTCGATATCCGACAGACAAAATCATATCCAAATTATAAATTTTGGGTTTTCGTCCCCCTGTACTTCTGTCGGAAAAACCGACAGAAGTCTCATCCAGTTCTCCTGAAGCAAGAATATTTGAAATATGTTCGCTTACTGTAGCGTGCTTAACATCAAACAACACTTCCATTTGTTTTTGCGTCAGCCAAACTGTCTCCTGCTCAGGATTGATTTGAACTTCTATATTGACATCACCATCTGTAAATAATACGATTTCATTCTTCATCTTTTAGTTCCCCTCCACGAATATTTCCCGATAACATTTCTAATGTAGATTTTACTGTATTTTTCAGATTCAGTCCATCTTTTAGTCCCAACCGGTAGAAAAACATTTCTGCACATACCCCATGTAGCTATACCACTGGCCTCAGAGATGATTCCTGTTATGATTTTACGCATGATATCCTCAAATTCTGCTATTTCCTCTTTGGAAACGGTGTCATAGACATCAGGGTATAGTGGTTATCGGAAGCTGGTGCTCAGGATACAACCATCAAGAAAATTGTGGGACACTCCGGCACTATGACTTTGACCAAAAAAGCTTCACCACATATCTAGACATTTCACCAAGAGTTAAGGGTAAAGAAAAACCCCAGAAACACAAGGTTTCTGAGGTTTGATATACTTTTTCGTGTTCTCTTTTTGATAATCGAGATTAACGTTTTGAGAACTGTGGTGCACGTCTAGCTGCTTTGAGACCGTATTTCTTACGTTCTTTCATTCTCGGGTCACGTGTCAGGAATCCTGCTTTTTTCAGGACTGGTCTGAACTCGCCATCTACGTGAAGCAGTGCTCTTGAAAGACCATGTCTGATAGCACCGGCCTGACCTGTTGTACCACCACCGCGTACATTTACCAGTACGTCGTATTTATCAGCTGTCTCTGTTGCTACTAACGGCTGACGAACGATTACTTTCAGTGTTTCCAGACCAAAGTATTCGTCGATATCTCTTTTATTGATTGTGATCTTACCTGTACCAGGTACTACATATACTCTTGCGATAGATTTTTTTCTTCTTCCTGTACCGTAGAATTTGTTAGCCACTGTCATTTACCTCCTGTTAAAATGTTAATACTTCTGGCTTCTGAGCTGCATGTTTGTGATCCGGACCAGCATATACAAAAAGTTTTTTGTACATTTCTCTTCCCAGAGGTCCTTTTGGAAGCATACCTTTAACTGCCAGTTCGATAACTCTTTCCGGTTTCTTGTTTAACATTTCTTTCAGAGTTGTCTCTTTCATTCCTCCAACGTAGTCGGAATGTCTGTAGTAAACTTTCTGTTCCAGTTTTTTACCTGTTACTTTGATTTTGTCTGCGTTTGTGATGATTACATAATCACCTGTATCGATAAACGGAGTAAAGATCGGTTTGTTTTTACCTCTTAAGATCTTTGCTACTTCTGATGCTAATCTACCTAATGTATATCCTGTTGCGTCCACTACATACCATTTTCTTTCGATTGTTGCTGGACTAGCCATATAACTTTTCATGGGGTAACCTCCTGATTGATATTCCATTATGAGTTTCTATAGTAAAATGTCGTTACCGGGGCTTGGATCAGACATTTACATACTTCGTCACATTGCTTAATTATATTATACAGACCCGTGTGTGTCAACCTTTTTTTACATTTTTTTTACGATTCTTATGAACCTTTTTTACGATTGTAAGTCTGCAAAGCACGGAATGATCCACCGGTATCGCAGTTTTAATTTTTAACCTCAACATCTTAACACTTAAAAGAAGATTTTCCGCACATCATTGAACATCACCACTACCATCAAAAGCATCAGAAGCATCAGTCCGACAAAATGTACCATTCCTTCTTTCTCGGGATCGATCCGTTTCCCACGGATCAGCTCAATGATCAGAAAGACCAGTCTGCCGCCGTCCAGTGCCGGGATTGGCAGAAGGTTCATGACACCCAGGTTTGCTGTCAGAAGGATCGATATGTTCAGCATATTCAGCCATACATAGAAACCTCCGGAGGACTGTGACTCCTGATACGTCTCTCCGATGTAACTCACAACACCGACCGGACCGGACATATCATTGATGCTCGCCTGACCGGTAAAGAGCATTTTAATACTCTCGATTGTCAGCTGAATCCAATATTTTACTTCATAGGCACTGTATTTCAAGGTGCCGAGGATACCGCATTTTTCGCGGTAATTGGAACTGCAGCTGATACCGAAAATGTAGCGACCGCTCTCATTTGCAACCGGATCCATCTGAACGGTGATATCTTTGCCGTCGCGTTCTACCGTCATCGTCACGGACTGTTTCTGATGAAAGGTCACATAGTTGGTTACTTCTCTTGCCACATGGATATTGCTGTGATTGATCTTTTTAACAATATCGCCTTCTTTCAGGCCTGCTTCTGCTGCCGGGTATCCGTCACTCACCTGCAGGATCACCGGTTTATCGTACCCGATACTTCCTATAATAAACAGGGACAGTACAAATGCCAAAATAAAGTTAAATACCGGACCTGCTGCAATAACTGAAATCCTTGCCCATACGGATGCCGCTGCAAATGCTCCCGGTTCCATCGTTCCTTCATCTTCTCCAAGCATCATGCAGGAACCGCCAAACGGCAGAAGTTTCCAGGAATATTTTGTTCCTCCTTTGTCAAAGCTTAACAGTCTCGGTCCCATTCCCAGAGAAAATTCCACAACCGTAATGCCATTTTTCTTCGCCAGCAGGAAATGTCCGAATTCGTGAAAAAGAACAATCAGGCTGAAGATCAACAATGCTATAATTATGCTCAATTTACCACCTGCTTTCAATCATTTCATAAGTTTCCTGTTCACACTGCAGGATCTGTTCCACCGTTGGAGCTTCAATCACTTTGTGTGCATCCATACAGGTTTTGATGATCTCGTAAATATCCAGAAAACCGATCTTGCGGTTCAAAAATTTGCTGACTGCACGCTCGTTTGCCGCATTAAATACAGTCGGCATGGAGCCGCCTGCTTTTGCTGCTGCAAAGGCCAGCGGAAGTCCTTCGAAATTCTCCATATCCGGTTTTTCGAAGGTGATCTGTGACAGGCTCCAGAAATCCAGACGTTCTCCGGCCAGATATTCCCGATCTGGATAGAACAGTGCATACTGGATCGGAAGCTTCATATCCGGGGTTCCAAGCTGGGCGATCACCGCACCGTCTTTGTACTGCACCATGGAATGGATGATGCTCTGCGGCTGGATCACAACCTGGATCTGATCCAGTTCCACATCAAACAGCCATTTTGCCTCCATCACTTCCAGTCCTTTGTTTACCATACTCGCAGAATCAATCGTGATCTTATGTCCCATCGACCAGTTTGGATGTTTCAGTGCATCCTCAAGCTGCACATGTTTCAGAAATGCTTTATCTTTTCCGCGGAACGGACCGCCGGATGCTGTCAGCAGGATTTTGTCGATCTGTGTTTTCTTTTCTCCGTTTAAGGACTGGAAAATCGCACTGTGCTCGCTGTCCACCGGAAGGATCTTTACGTTGTATTCTTTTGCCAGAGGCATAATGATATGACCGGCAGTTACAAGTGTCTCTTTGTTTGCAAGTGCAATGTCCTTTCCTGCTTTTATTGCTGCAATGGTCGGGCGTATCCCGATCATGCCAACGATCGCTGTCACCAGCACTTCTGCTTCTTCCATTTGTGCGATCTCAAGAAGTCCCTCCATGCCGGAAACGATCTTTACCGGAAGGTCTGCGGTACGGATCCGCAGCTCCTTTGCTTTTTCTTCGTCCCAGACAGCTACAATCTGCGGATGAAACTCGCGGATCTGGCTCTCCAGCTGTGTAATATTATGACCTGCTGCCAGTGCTTTTACGCAGAGCCTTTCCGGATTGGCACGCACCACATCCAGCGTCTGCGTTCCGATCGATCCGGTTGAACCCAAAACTGCTATATTTTTCATTTGTTCCTCCTTATCTCATCATAAACATGGAAAGATAATAAATAACCGGTGCAGTAAAGATCACACTGTCAAAACGATCCATGATCCCGCCATGTCCCGGTATCAGTGTACCGTAGTCTTTGATGTTGTGATTACGCTTGATCGCTGATGCTGCCAGATCTCCGACCATGGAGATCAGTGCTCCGACTGCACAGATGATCGCATAGGTGATCACCGGATTTTCTGCCTCCAGATGACTGCCTACGACTGCCGCATAGATGGCTCCCAGAAGTGCCGCACCGACAACACCGCCGACGGCTCCTTCCACGGATTTCTTCGGGCTTAAAACCGGAGACATTTTGTGTTTCCCGATCAGCATGCCGACACAGTAAGCACAGGTATCACATCCCCAGGAACACAGAAAGATCAGCCATACAAGAAATGCTCCGTCGCGGATCATCCTGGTCTGATAAATGTAGGACAGCATGACACCCACATAGACCACACCGAAAAAGGCTGCCATCACCTGTTCTGCATGATATTTCGGATAAGAAAACACATAGACAAACATCATGGCGATCAGCACAATGATCAGGTTCATCATCGTATACTCCGAATATCCGAGACTCAGCAGAATATAATGTAAGATCACGCCCAGATATCCCACCACTGCCAGCAGGTTTTCACCCTGTTTCTGTACCTTCACTGCACGGTACAGTTCAAACATACCGATCAGCGATACGATGGTCAGTGTTCCGTACAAAATCCAGCCTCCGCTGCAGATTGTCAGAAGTGCCACTGCCACCAGAACGATACCGCTGATAAGTCTTGTCACAAACATATCTTATTCTCCTTTCACACCGCCATATCTGCGTTCTCTTCCATTATATTTCTCAATGGCCTTTAACAGTTCTTCTTTATTGAATGCCGGCCACGGAACTTCCGTGAAATAGAACTCCGAATAAGCCAGCTGCCACAGCAGATAGTTGGACAGACGCAGCTCACCGCTGGTGCGAATCAGAAGATCCGGATCCGGTATCTCTCTCGTATCCAGATATGCAGAGAAGAGATCTTCTGTGATGTCTTCCGGTTTTACTGCCCCGTCTACGCAGTCCTGGCTGAGCTGACGGATCGCACGCACAATTTCGTCACGGCTTCCGTAGTTGATCGCAAGGTTGAAATTCAGCCCGGTATTGTCTTTGGAAGAATCAACCAGTTTTTTCAGGCTTTCCTGCAGGTCATCGTCAAGAGCTGTCGGATCTCCGAGAACACGGACTTTCATGTTATTGTCTCTTGCTGTCTTGATACAGGTCTTTGTATAGCTTCGGAAAAGCTTCATCAACCCGTCTACTTCTTCTTTGGAACGTTTCCAGTTCTCCGTGGAAAACAGATAAACCGTCAGATATTTGATGCCGATATCATAAGCATCACGACAGATCTTCTCCAGATTTTTGGCTCCGCGGACATGACCGTAATTACGAGGCATTCCTTTGCTCTTTGCCCAGCGTCCGTTGCCGTCCAGAATGATTGCTACATGTTGTGGAATATTCATACACAAAACCTCCTGTGTGCAAAAAAGCAGGGATGCCACACTGCAACATCCCTGTATTTACCCAATATTTACCTTCTAAGACTACACGGTCATGATCTCTTTTGATTTCTCCTCGATAGCCTTGTCGATATCCTTGATGTACTTGTCTGTCAGCTTCTGGACATTTTCTTCGAGCTCTTTGACTTCGTCCTCAGATACCTCTTTTCCCTTTCCAAGTTTCTTGAATGCATCGTTTGCGTCACGTCTGATATTGCGGACAGCAACTTTTGCACCCTCACCTTTTTTCTTTACTTCTTTTACCAGATCTTTTCTTCGTTCCTCAGTCAGTTCCGGGAATACCAGACGGATCACTTTTCCGTCGGTATTCGGATTGATGCCAAGGTCGGATGTCTGGATCGCTTTGCAGATCTCTTTGATCAGAGATGCATCCCACGGCTGGATCTGGATCATACGCGGCTCCGGAACGGTAACGTTTCCTACCTGCTGAAGTGGCGTCGGTGTTCCGTAGTACTCTACGGTGATACGATCCAGTACGTGCGGATTGGCACGACCTGCACGGATCGCTCCGAACTCTTCGAGCAGATTGTTATATGATTTTGTCATTTTGACATCGTATGCTTTGATTCTTTCATCCATTTCTGATTCCTCCTGTATTCTGGTATTATACGGTAACTTTTGTTCCGTTGAATTTGCCGTTTACGGTATTGACTATGCTGTTCTCTTCGTTCAGCCCGAAAACAAGCATCGGCATCTTGTTTTCCATGCAGAGAATGGACGCTGCCATATCTACTACGCCCAGTTTACGGTCGATGACTTCCTGAATAGAGATTTCATCGTATTTTTTTGCATCTGGGTTGGTCTTCGGATCACTGTCATATACACCATCAATGGATTTTGCGAGCAGGATCACATCTGCCTCAATCTCAATGGCACGAAGCACGGTTGCTGTATCGGTGGAAAAATACGGATGTCCGGTACCTCCTGCAAAGAAAGATACAATCCCTTTTTCAAAATATTTATTGACACGGTCTTTTGAGAAAAGTTTTGTAAACGCTCCGCATGCAAACGGTGTCAGGATCTGTGTTTTCATTCCGACAGAACGGAAGATCTCCGATACATAAATGCAGTTCATGACCGTTGCCAGCATTCCGATCTGATCCGCTTTTGTGCGGTCGATATTCTCACTGGAGCGGCCTCTCCAGAAGTTACCGCCGCCGATCACGATGCTGACTTCCAGACCTGCATCGACAATCTCTTTTACCTGTTTTGCTACTTTTGTAACGGTCGGCTCATCAAAGCCCATATGTTTATCACCTGCAAGTGCTTCGCCGCTTAATTTCAATAATACTCTTTTCATTCTGCACCTCAATCTGTTTTTTTGTTTCGAGACAATTTATGTGTCTGTTTACCTGAAACTTTCTGCTGAGAGTATATCATATTTCCTTTGAAACTACAACTAAGAATTCTCTGAGTACTTCCACGGATTTTTCCTTCGGTCGGCATATTTTTTTGCACCGGAAGAGAACCTCCACAAATTTTGCTATACTTTTTCCCGCGTTTTTGTTATAATCACGCTTGGTATCCGCACAGCATACGATCTGTTGCCCGTCGGATACCCGGTAACTCAGAAACATAACCTGAATATGGGAGATATCATATGAACGCAACTTTATTTCTGGATGCTGCACTGGACGCACTGCTTGACAGTCTTCGCATGCTTCCCTTTTTATTTGTAGCTTTTCTGATCCTGGAAGCCCTCGAACACTATTCCAGTAACCGGCTGACGCATTTCTTTCAGCACAAAAAAGGCGGACCGGCCATCGCATCCCTGCTTGGCTGCATCCCTCAGTGTGGATTTTCCACTCTGATCTCAAGCCTTTACTGCGGAGGCATTGTCACAGTCGGAACCTTGATCGCTGTATACTTATCCACTTCGGATGAAGCGATTCTGATCCTTCTTGCACATCCGGATCGGGCCGGTGTGGTCGGAAAGCTTCTGCTCGCCAAACTGATCATCGCCATTCCTGCCGGATATCTGGTTGATTTTATCTGGAACAGATGGAGACATCCTCAGAAACACGTCGAGGATCTCTGTGACCACTGCGGATGTCACGATCATCACGGTATTATAAGGCCGGCACTGAATCACACGTTAAAGCTTTTTGCTTTTATCCTTGTGTTCAATGCCGTTCTGAATCTCCTGCTCGAAGGGATCGGGCTGGAATCACTCTCGAAAGCCCTGCTTGGCGGGACTGTCTTCCAGCCGTTTCTGACTGCACTGCTTGGACTGATTCCGAACTGTGCAGCTTCTATCCTGATCACGCAGCTCTTCCTGGAAGGTGCGATTAGTTTTGGTTCTGCCGTTGCCGGTCTGTGCACCGGTGCCGGGATTGGACTTGTAGTCTTGTTTAAGACTAGTCGGAATAAAAAAGAATGTTTTGCCATTACCGGTATTCTCTATCTGATCGCTGTGATCGCCGGAATGATCCTGCAGCTGATCGGATAAAACATTCGCATCCGCTTACAGGCACTCTGGCTTCTATTTGATGTCCAGTTTGGCAAAAGCCGCCGCAAACGCGTTATTTAACGGTTCGGCGGCTTCTTTTTGCTGTTTTTTCAGATAACTCTGCACATCCCGTTTGCTGACACCTGCTCCTTCCTTTTCTCTTCGGTTTTTAAATGCTGAAAGTTTCTCTTTGTATCCGCATTTGCAGATAAATGTCTGATCTTCTCCTTTTCCGTACAGTTCCATCTTTTTATGGCATTTCGGGCATCTCGCATTGGATGTTCTGGAAAGAGTTTCCCGATAGCCGCATTCCCTGTCCTGACATACCAGCATTTTGCTGTTCTTTCCATTGACCGCAAGCAGTTTTTTGCCGCACTGCGGACATTTCTTGTTGGTCAGATTATCGTGTCGGAAGGTCTGTGTACCTGCTTTGATCTCACGGATCAGTTCTTCGGTATAATCGCTGATTTCCGCAATAAATGATTTTTCCTGTAAGTTTCCTTTTGCAATGCCGGAAAGCTTCATTTCCCAGGCTGCCGTCAGCTCCGGTTTTTTCAGTTCGGACGGAACCAGCTCCAGCAGCTGTTTTCCTTTTCCGGTCACATGGATCTCATTTCCCTTTTTCTCCATCAGGAAAGAGTTGAACAATTTATCAATGATATCGGCTCTTGTCGCTACCGTACCAAGTCCGCCCGTCTCGCCCAGTGTTTTTGCCGCTTTTGCATCTTTGCTTTCCATGTAGCGGACCGGATTTTCCATGGCGGAGAGCAGCGTTGCCTCCGTAAAATAAGCCGGCGGCGTTGTCTTTCCGGTTGTAACTGTCACTTTTGCGACCGGCATACTATCGCCCTTTTTCACGGACGGCAGCGTCTGTTCTTTCGGTGCCGCTGCCAAATCGTCCGCTTCTTCCCATTCTTCATCCGTTTCAAGATTTTCATAGGCTTCTTTCCAGCCCTGGCTCTTCACAATCTTGCCTTTTGCCGTAAAACTCTCTCCTGCCAGCTCGCCGGTAAATACGGTCTGATCATACTCAAATGCCGGAAGCAGTACCGCCAGGAATCTGCGTACCACCAGATCATAGACTTTACGCTCTTCGTTCGTCATTGCCTGCAGATCCACAAACTGCTCGGTCGGAATGATCGCATGGTGATCCGTCACTTTTTTGTTATCCACAAAAGAAGCATTTTTCCGGATTGGACGCATGGAAAGGCTCCCCGCCAGTTTGCGGTAAGGTCCGACACTGCATGCCTTTAAACGTTCTTTTAAAGTATCTGCCACATCGGTTGTGATGTATCTGGAATCGGTTCGCGGATAAGTCAGTACTTTATGGCTTTCATAAAGCCGCTGCATGATATTTAAGGTTTCTTTTGCCGAATATCCAAAACGTTTGTTGGCATCTCTTTGTAGCTCTGTCAGATCATAAAGTCCCGGTGCAAATGTTTTTTTTGCTGTTGTTTTCACCTCTTTGATAATCATTTTTTTGCCGCTTTTAATCTCTGCTTTTACTTTTTTCTCAATTTCATCCATTCTCTGTTTCTGAAATGTGCAGTAACCGGAGCTTTTTGCATCTTTCCAGGTGAAACGTACGCCGCCGGATAAAATCTGCATGCCATAATATTCCTTCGGTACAAAACTGCGGATCTCTTTCTCGCGGTGTGCCACCATCGCAAGTGTCGGTGTCTGGACACGTCCGCAGGACAACTGTGCATTGTATTTGCAGGTCATCGCTCTGGTAGCGTTGATGCCGACCAGCCAGTCCGCTTCTGCCCTGGCTTTTGCCGCATGGTAAAGATTGTTGTACGCTCTGCCGTCACACAGGTTTGCAAATCCTTCGCGGATGGCTTTGTCTGTGACTGAGGAGATCCACAGACGTTTGATCGGCTTTTTGCATTCTGATTTTTCCAAAATCCAGCGTGCTACCAACTCTCCTTCTCTTCCGGCATCGGTCGCAATGATAATCTGATTTACATCCTTGCGGAACAGCTGCTTTTTCACAAGCCCATATTGCTTTGCCGTCTGTCTGATAACAACAAGCTGCATTTTTTCCGGCATCATCGGCAGTGTTTCCATGTCCCATTTGCTGTATTTTTTATCGTATTCTTCCGGATCTGCAAGCGTCACCAGATGTCCCAGTGCCCAGGTTACAATGTACTTGTCCCCCTCGAGTGCTCCCGGAATGTTTTTGCTGCAATGTAAAACTCTTGCAATATCTCTTCCCACAGAAGGTTTTTCTGCGATCACTAATGATTTCATATGCTTCTTCCTCTTTTCTTCTATTTTGTTTTGGGTTTTATCTGATGATCAGTCGCTGTGTATGATATCTGAACTTGTTTGCTTTGTTTCTTGTGCGGACCTGAAATCTATTGTAAACGAAATTTTCGCTCATGTCACGAAGTTTAAGTCGAACATATTTTAGTCGGAGAGTCAAGCGGATACTCTCAATGAAAGCAGAGAACTTGCCTGATTTGATCAAATATCTGACTGTGATATATTTCAGCCTGTTTTCAGTTTTTTATGCTATACTGATGATGCCAGGGTTACAGAATTTCGCAAGTACGCAGTACAGAGCAATTCGTATGGCATCATCAATTATAATATTCATTCGCAGGCACTGTTTGCAATGTCTGATCTTATCTGCTGCCGAAAGCAACAATGTGGAGGCTTATATTTCGTTCTTACGCAAGAAATTCCACTATCTGGATTCGAAAGTCACGATCGGAACTGTCCGCAAAGTCTGCTACCGGCTGGAAAGTGAGGAAACATCATGATCAAAAAACTGCGTCGCAAATTTGTGATTATCAACATGTCCCTGGTTGCCGTGATCCTCTGTGTGGTGCTTGGCATGTTCTGTTTCACCCGTGTACACGCTTTTCGTGCAGAAAGTGAAATAGTAATCCGGCATTCTGTCCACAATATCGGAAAGGCCATCCCGGAAGAAGACCTGCCACATCTGTTTGAACGCTTTTACCGCACCGACAAATCGCGAGCCCGCACGGACGGCGGTTATGGACTTGGTCTTGCCATCGCTCAGACCATAGCAAAAAACCACCGTGCTAAGATCACGGTGGTCAGTGCCAAAAATCTCGGTACTTCTTTTACGGTCACATTTCCTGTGTCAAAAGAAAAAGAATCTGCCTGATTTCTGATATTTATTTCTCATGTTTAGCTGCAAAACGCTCTGACTGTTCCTGGATCAGTGCTGCATCTTCAAAATAATTGATACGCATTGCACGCTTCACTTCAGCCATCGTTTCTGCTGCTGCTTTTCTTGCTTCTTCGCTTCCTTTTTTCAGGATCTCATAGATCTCCGGAATGTGCTGTTCCAGCTCTTTTCTTTTTGCACGGATCGGTCCCAGCTCTTCCTGCATCACAGCATTGAGGAAACGTTTTACTTTTACATCTCCAAGTCCGCCCCTCTGATAATGTGCTTTCAGCTCATCCAGATTTTTATAGTCCGGCAGGTAACGCTCAAAATGTTCCGGTCTGCTGAATGCATCCAGATAAGTAAAGACTGCGTTTCCTTCTACGCTACCCGGATCAGACACTTTGATATGGTTCGGATCGGTGTACATACTCATAATCTTCTGGCGAACTTCTTCTTCTGTATCGGACAGATAGATGCAGTTGCCAAGAGACTTGCTCATCTTCGCCTTACCGTCCGTACCCGGCAGGCGGCAGCATACTTCATTCTCCGGGATCAGTGCGGTCGGCTCTACCAGTGTCTCGCCGTATACGCTGTTGAATTTGCGGACGATCTCTCTTGCCTGCTCGATCATCGGCAGCTGATCTTCTCCTACCGGAACAGTCGTTGCCTTGAAAGCTGTGATATCGGATGCCTGGCTGATCGGGTAGGTGAAAAATCCTACCGGGATGCTTGTCTCAAAATTACGCATCTGAATCTCAGTCTTAACGGTTGGGTTTCTCTGCAGTCTGGAAACAGTAACCAGATTCATATAGAAAAAGGAGAGCTCTGCCAGCTCCGGAACCTGTGACTGAATAAAAATCGTACATTTTTCCGGATCCAG
>OGZL01001362.1_pt1 | contig 18979 bp, 13 predicted proteins | sample 1576761 | NCBI WGS metagenome assembly OGZL01 (sample SAMEA3541595, study PRJEB24748) | human gut metagenome | biome: human gut; feature: human-associated habitat; material: faeces | place: China | collected 2012
TACCAGTGATGTCCGTGACACTGTCATAGGCATTATCCGGTTTTTCTGCCAGCTCCTGCCGCTCACGTTCTGAGAGATTTCTGCTGATAGCCTTATAACGATTCATACCCATCGTATCACGCAGATAGGTATTGGCAGAGTAACCAAAGTCATCACTTCTAATATTGTGCATTGAGGTCAGATCGTGTGTAAATAACACGCTCTTACCCTGACTGATATAGAATTTAAGGAAATCAATTTCTCCGTGATCGTTTGGTATATTGACACCACCATACGTATCGCCAAATCCAACAATGATCATATTGTAATTTCGATACACCTTCATCCAGTCCGGTGTCTTGAAATCCGGATCACTGTTAACCTTTTGATACTTTTCTGTCGTGAAACTATCCGCATTAAAATGTTTTTTAAATGTATCGAGTGTTTCCGTCGTAACTGTGATATCATAATCGTCCAGCGTATGATAATACTTTGTAAACAGAGGATTTGTACTCAGATCAAGTTTTCCATCGAAAGATCCATCCTTTGGTAAAATCTGAAGTACGTTAATCTTCTTTTTCTGACCGGTCTGGTTTCTCGCAGCAGAGCAACCGGTCTGCGTAAACCGTACCGATGGATTCTCATCACAAAAGACCTCAATCTTCCATTGGATCAATCCCGTATAAAGTCTTGACAGTTTACAGGTAACATCCTTCCTGCTTCCATCCGCAGCAAATTTTTCCCCTTCATAATAAAGCTCATCTTCTGAAAATTTTCCGTCCTGATTCTGATCCAGATATACATTACACCGGAAGGCAGCACTTTCCGGATCGTCGACCTGAAAACCAAACTGCAGCAATGATCTTCCGACTCTGTCTACATCCAGATACGTCTTCTCCTCGCTGCTATACAGCTTCGGAGTCTGCGTAAATAACACCTCCGGCTTCTTCTGCTTCATACACTCCCTGATGCCTGTCACATCATTTGTCTGGTAGAAATGGACGCTGTTATCGCCCTTATTCTTTTGATCAATCTCACTCTTTACAAAATCACAGATATTAGAATGCTGGTCAATACGGGTTTCATCCCGCTGATACAGATACGGCACAGCCACAACCGGTTTCCCCGACTTTACAAAATCCTTCAGTTCTTCTTCTTTTAATCTTGTAATGTCATTTCCCGAAAACCGCAGTTCCGCACTATCCACATTCTTCCATGTCCAGGTATCTCCTGATTTGGTTCCTTTTGTCAGGAATTTAACAGAACGGCTTCTGTTATCGCTTGAATATTCTGCCGCTGTCATCTTGTCGCCCGTATGGAAATAAATCTTACCATTCATAGAAGAATCATTCCATACGGTTTTTCCATCTCCGGCTTTATTATATGCTCCGTCATCCAGCCCCAGAAAGATCAGATCATAGGTACTGTTCAGATCCTGCGCTGTACCGATAAATTCCGCAGTCGTCATATGGGTAATATTCACCTTACCCTCCAGATCCGGCACCATCATATAAATATAATTCTTTGTCAGCGAATAACCATTTTTACTGTCGTAACAAGGTTCAATATCTAAGACGTTCAAATCTCCCTCGATCTTATTGGTATTGTTTCTCTGTCCCAAAACATATCGTACCGCATCCGCAGGCGTTGCCTTGTCCGCATTGTCCATAAAGTCCTGGAAATCCGTGTACTTCGTTCCGGTCTTATCTGTCAGATTCAGACCGTCCTGCAGATAATTTCGTAAGATGTCACCGCCGTCGCCGCCAATATAAATACGATTGTTGATGTATCTACGGTTTGCCTCAATATTTCCTGCCATCTGGTAATCATTCCATTTATCCATAGAAGTAAAATATCCGTACCAGTTGTAATTTACTTCCGGATCCGTTGTTCTTGCATTCGTAGGAAGGAACGTAAACATATTCCAATACTCCTGCGCATCCCCCGTCTGCAGCAAGAATTTTCCGTCATTCGAAATAAGCGGATTGTCCTTATCCAGATATAACTTTTTGAACAATTCCTGTTTCATCGAAAGAAGCATAACCGTAAGCTTATACATATTATTATTCGATGCATCATAAGAAAAAGTATCCCCCGAAGGTCTTAAATTCCAGTCAAAAAGGCTTAGCATAACCTTCGTCCACTTTGTGATCTTATAGGACTCTGCCGTCATCATAATTGCAGCGTAATTGGTATCTGCAGTTATCTTGTCATACATCTCTTTTGCGACTTTCCATGAAATATCACGTTCCTTATCGCTGTCCGTATTCTCAAAGCCGTTTTGATAATCCGTTACCGCAGACGTATGATGATAACGATTATACTTTTTCCACATGTTTTTAAACTCGTTATCCGCACAGGATGCCGATACGATATATAAATCCGCATACTTTGCCCAACTTGGATTTGCATTCAGCTCCTTCGGTGTGATTGTTTTAATAATAACCGAATACTTTGCTGCTGCCTCGTCACTCAGTTTCAGGGAATGCTTTAAAAAATTCTCATTGTTTTTATAATAGTAATATCCTTCCACCGAATATACCGGATCATCCGGAGAACTCTCCCTTACCGTATAAATGCGTTCTCCGACATTTGTAAGGATTTTCTTCGGCTCATCTTTTCCCTGGAAAGCCTGATTAGGATAGTCTTTTTGCTTTTCCAGATCATAAATGGTATGCCAGATAATATTTCCCCCGTCCGCTTTTACGATGGTACCATCCTCATTCTGTCGGAAAGCACCCTCTCCGGCTTCAACCAATTCATAATATCCGTCAAAGCTTTGCACGATATCTTCTTTTACCAGCGGATGTTCAAACTCTGTTGTTTTTAATTCTTGCGCATCTTCAAAAAAGTAGGTTTTATCCATCCGCTTTTCATCGCACATGTTCATGGATCCAAGCGTATCGATTTTTCCGGTTCCACGCATTTTCTGCACATCAGTCGGCTCACAGCCTCCGATATTATAACCAAACGATCCATATTCATCATACGGAACAAGTTCCAGAATAAAAAACGGGTTCTCTTTTGTTCCCAGATCATACGTTGACTGATCCGCATCATACATATCACGCTTCGACTCCGGAATCTGATTGATCTTATCCACCACGCCTCTTGTCACAACCGGGAGATTCTCGTCCGCCTTCAGCTTATTCTGATATCCGACCACGCCAAGGCATAATGCAACGATCCCCAGCACACAGGCTGCAGATACGATTTTCTTCTTTGCTCCGGTAAGCGGACTATGCATTTTTGTTTTCCGATTGACGCTTTTCAATATGAACGCCCCTTCCTTATCCGGGATCTAAGCCCCTTTTGATCACTCACAGTTTTGCCGAAATAGTTTTCTGTCATTTTGCAATTTTATCGCAGTACATTTCTCAATTTAAACACGTTTTGTATCTCATATTTTTGTTTTAAATATTCCATCTGAAACGAAACGGTAACGGATGCCTGCGAAGAGGCATCGACCGTCCCTGTAAAAGCCGTCACATACTCTCCGAGCAGATTCTGTTGCACTTCATCCACATCTGCGTCGATCACGGTTGTGTCACTTTCTGTATCTGCCACAGCTGCCGTCTTTGTGTACAGTTTCTTTCCGCCTGCCGATAGCCAGATCACACGCTTACTGGCCGGTTCGGGTGCTGCGGCTCCGTTCGGGTTCTCCACCGAGGTCTTGCGGGGAATCCGATAGATGACAATTCCCTGTGCACCGGAGGTCGATGGATCCAATGCTTCCACCCGGTTTCCTTCCATCACCCACATACCGATCTGCTCCATCAGAATCTGTGATTCGGATTGCAGATCGATCTGTGCAGACGCATTGTTATAATTTTTGTGTGCCGCACCAAGGAACATGGTTGCGGCAACCATAATGATCGAAGCGATTGCGATCGCAATGATCAGTTCGATAAACGTAATTCCTCTTTGATCCCGATTCACACAACCACTTCCTTTCTACCTTCTGCTTCCTATTTCATATCACGTTAATAAACGCATCATTTTTAACAATCAATTTGACTCAACAAAATGCTTTCCGGTATCCATCACAAGCCGGATACTGTATTTTGGCACACCATCGATCAGGATCGTCTGCACCGTTGTATTGGCGGTGTCAAACGTTGCCTGCTTCGTGTAGGCGATCTTCATGAAACCATTCTCCGCCAGCTCCGTTCCGTCCTGACAGAGTTTGATCGTATTGTTCGATAATTTGGTTCCGTCCTTCGTCAGCTTCGTCCCATCAAAAGCCGAAAGATTATCCGGCAATATCTGCTCATAATAGCCATTGTCCAGATGATAAATATACAGATAGTAATTTCCGCTTTTGCTGATGGACTTCACCTGCAGCTGATTCAACGAAGCATCCAAGGTCTTCATGACCTTCTGCGTATCCGCATAATGCAGATGCCCGATCATCATGACCGCCGTGCTCGCCAGTATTCCTATGATTGCGATCACGATAATGATCTCCACCAGAGTAATTCCTCTTTGATCCTGCCGTCTTTTCTTCTTTAACCATCGCTCTCTCATCGGCGCACCCCTTAGTTCTTCTTCCATTCATCGTAATTGATATACGAATCCAGATCCAGCTGGCCGGACACACTGCCGGCAGCCGTGCCGGAGCAATCACGGAAGAACTTGGAAAAAAGCGGAGGCTTACGGCTTTGATCATCTTTAAACAGATTAGAGACAAGCAGTTTGTTGCCTTTTACCTGCACGTTCGCATCAAACGTAATCTTACCGCCGGAAATGATCAGCCCTTCAAAATTTCCGCTGACTTTGACGCTTCCGGTTGCCACAACAATGCCCTTTGTGATCGAAGTCGGAAGATTATACACACCGGTGTTATCGATCAGGTAGACATCGTCTGCCGGATGATACACTGTGAATTCGGTATCTCCCGGATTCCTGTGTTTTGCGATCTCCTCCTGCAATGCGCTGCGGTCAATCAGTTTGTCAAATAACGGATCGATTGACTTGTCGATTTTTTCATATCCGCTCTCATCCGTCACGCTAAAGCGTACCTGATCCGGCGTCACAGACTGTCCGGATACTTTTAGCCCAAGTTCCAAAGACTTATAACTTACCGCCAGCTTCGAACAATAATCCCACATACGCCCCGCAGAGTCCTTCCAATTGTCTGGTTCAATCGTTACCGCCTTCTCCCGAAACATTTCTTCCGACCTGGTCCGGTACATAATATCTCCGCTCAGCGTCATGATCATATGATTATGCTCATCGATAATTAAGGCATCCTTATCCAGATAGGTTCCGGCAAGCCCGCCTGCTTTAGCAGTATTTCCGGCATAATACGCAGCATAGAATTCATTCGCATCCTGCTGCGACTTAAAATTCAGATAATAATTGACACCATTGGTGTAATAGTAAGGTACAATCGGATTCGCATGGTTCAGCCAGCCGTCAAGCTTCACCGGATCCACCTGGATGGACGCGGCGTAGTCTCTTTCACCGATCGGATACTCCGTTTCACCGATCCTGACCTTCTGCGCATCGTTCCACTTTAACACAACGCCCTCGGTGCTCTCCACCTTCACATACTTATCCGGAACATAGTAAGCCAGCTGGTTCGTTCTCGCCGCGATCGACTCACCCATCTGAATATCCGTGTTACTGGAATTGTTCCCGCGTGAGATAAAGGTTCTTCCCGCAAGCAGCAGATAGTTAAGATTTTGTATATTTAATGAGCTGTTTTTTCCATTGATCATGATTGCACTGCTAAAGTCGGCATCCGTTGCAACCGTATCGCCCGCTCCGTAATTCTTCTGGAAATTGTAACCGTAATAATTTCCCCGAAGCGTTACCTTGCTCTCCTTTGCATTTAGCGCGAGATCATCCGCCACATAAATGTTTCCGTTCACGTTCAGTGTTGCAGTGCTTTTTCCGGTTGTCATAATGTTCTCCGCCCAGATGGAGGAATTTCCGTTTCCGACCGTAATCGTCGATCCCATATCCGCCACAATATCGCCACGGGTAAGGATCATCCTGCCATTCAGCTCGCCGGTTCCGTTACTTGAAGCCACAATGCCGCCTGCCCCCGCATACACGCTTCCGTCCACTACGACCGTTGGTGCATTTACGTTGATCTGATCATCCGCGATCAAAGCGTATTTCATAAATTCCTTTACCTGACTCTGACCGGAAAAATTCATATCCGGTGTGGAAAATACCAGATCGGTCGTGATCGTAGTCTCGTAATCCTGTGCATCCTTATAAACCACCCGGACACCTTTTAAGGTAAAAGTGCCGGCTCCATAATCAATTTCATATTTCGGATCTGCAGGTGCAACAAAACAATCCTGCTGCGTTCCATCCAAAATACACCCCTTTACCTTGCCGGTATCGTATCCTGCAACACGGTACACCACGTTTCCCTCACCATTGGTTGTGTCGACCGGGGTCTTCATCGGATCAGCAAAATAATTTTCCAGGCCGTTCATATATTTCTGTTTAAATACATCCTGCGCATTCTTACCGCCGCTCGTATAGTCCACATAATGCTGCAGCACATCCGCATACGCATTTTCCAGTGCCGTCTCTGCCTGCTCCCTTGCACCGGTGCGCAGATCATCCATGATTGCATCGGCACTGTAGAAATTCTTCTTCGTACCGCGCTCGACTTCCTTCATCTGGATATTCACGATCGTGATCTTTGTGATCACCACTGCGATCGCGCTGACAACCACCATGAGTATTAAAACGGCAAGCAGGGAAGCCCCGCGATCATCTTTATGAAAAGAATTCTTTTTCATCGCTACTCCCCTTTCGCTGAATCAACGGTAATGTAACGGTAATCGTCCTTATCCGTTCCATCGCCCTTGTCTTTTTTGTATACACTGACTTCAATATTTACTTTTCGGATCCCCTGTTCCTTTTCCACCAAAGCCTTCACATTACTCAACAGATAGGAATCCTGCCAGATTTCTCCCTTATTTGTCACTGCCGGATTTTCATAGGATTTCTGTCCCAGATTCGAGGCGATCTCCGGCATCGAACAACCATTTTTCGGCGAAATCGTCAACCGGTACAAAGGAAAATCTGTATTGACCTTATCAATATTCTGACAGACGATCACAAGTTTCGGGACTCCCACGCCGACATCACACCTGAGTTCTATTTCATCGGTATTCTGGAAAACCTGATACATCAGATAAATATGCTCGACATTTTCAATGTCTTCTTCCGCATAATTACTGCATTGGTACTGATCAGCCGCGTCCACTCCGGGCACGCCATCACAACGGTAAAAGCATTCCACCGTCACATAATCCGCTTTCACCGTAATCGACATCGTCCGGTGCAGATTCGCACAGATTGCATCCGTACTCAAAGCCGAAATCTTATGTTCGTCCGCATATCCCATGTTTTTTGCGGAGAAATAAGTTAATGCGTCCTGCAGCTGCCCATTTTCCAATGCGATCACATCAACCGCTCCGTCAATTCCATCCACCTGCGGCACTTTGCTTAGATTTTCTGCCTGGTTCGTACTGACGCTTACCCGGATATCGTATTTCTCGCCGATTGCATCCGCCTGTCCGTAGTAATCTACGCTGCCACCGGTCTCAGTGGGTCCCGGCGCAGCCGGCGTATAGGAAGCCTTCACATAATTCTCAGCTTCCAGATAAGGCACATCAAATCCGGACGCATCCGCATTCTGCACCAGATTCGGCTGGTTTTTCAGATTTTCCATCACTTCCTGCGCCAGATTCGATGCGTGCTGCTTATCCGCCATCTTCGCATTATATTTCATGGACTGCGTAAAATACGACAGAAGCGGGATCGAGAGGATTGCAAGAATTGCCATCGAAAGAATGACTTCCAGCAATGAAAAACCGGCATTGGATAAAGCCCTTTGATTTTTTTGTTTTTTCATCCGAAAGCCCCCTTTCCGGTCTTTTTATGCTCCGTCTAGTACGGATCCCCCAAAGCTTCCTGTGAACGTTCTATCGTTTTACCGAAGATATTCGATACACCCTTTGGCATGAAGTCAAATACCGGAGGAACATACTCTTTACCGGTATTCGTAATATAGTACATGTTCAGTGTCATCTCACCGGTCAGTTTTCCGGTAGCATCGTCAAACGCAGCCGTAAACTGCGTAATCGTTGTGCGGTCCTGAAACGCATTGACATATGCGATCATTTCTTTTAATCCGTTGTAGCTTGCTTCGTAGCGGATTCCGATCGATGCATAATATCCGGTGACATTTCCCACGGTATCTGCGGACGCGTCCGCTGCTGCATCGTCTGTTCCGTCTGCGGCACTCTGGGTATCCGCTGTCGCAGACGTATCACCGGCCGCACTGTCGGTTGTTCCGTCCGTTGTCTCATCCGCAGTATCGGTGCTGCTGCCTGCGGCTGTCGTATCGACTGCTCCCACAAGCGGCATACGCATCGCAAACGTGATATCCGTGATATGGAAATCACTGCTGTGGTCTTCATAATCCTGCAGCGATTCGATGGTCTTCTCCGTCGTCATATCGGACGGATACTTCGCAATAATGTCCGCCTGCGTCTGCTTCATATTCTCAATATTTTCCTTTACCTGTGGCAGGGAAGCCTCCATCTGCTGCATCTGCTGCACCTTGGCACTGTCCTGCTCGTTCTGTGCCTCAAGTTCGCTCGCCTTCGTCATTCCTTTATTGAAGATGAAAAAGTAAGAGCACGCCAGAATCACGATTGCAAAGAATATGATCAAAAGCCGCTTATCCGAATCTGAAATTTTTATCTTATTCATCTGCCTGCTCCTCCGATTCCTGCACATCTGCATAATATGCATTCACTGTATAAGTCCATTCGCTGCTTCCGCTCTCCTCATCCGTCTGTTCCGACATGGACGGGATCGAAGGATCCGTAAGTAATGTCACATTCTGGAAATTGAGCAGCATCTGACCAACCGTAATCTTTCGATCCGCCGTCATATTCAGCGTGATCAGATTGTCATCCGTCTGCATACTGGTTACTTTTATTGCACTCGGAAGTTCTGCTTCCAGCTGCTCGATCAAAGGAAGAAGATATTCATTCTTTGTCCTGGTTGCGTCATCGATTGTGACATAAACCTGCTCCTCCTGCTGCACGCGGCTGCTCTCGTCATACGTCTCCTGCACATAGGCAAGCGCCTCCAACAGATCCGTCAGCTTACGATGCTCGGAATGGGCGATCAGTTGGCGCACGCTCGATCCGAGGATCAGAAGCAGACTAAGCAAAAGTGATCCCGCAAACAGAATGTATGCAGAATGCAGACCATTCTTCTTGTTATCCGCCTCCTGCATCTCCTTCGGTTTCGCATCAAGCGGATGCACGGCGGCACCGATGACCGAAAGGAATCCGACCGGCGTGGCTGCACGCGGCTGTCTGGTGTTGCTGCTCTCCTCCAATACCGGATCGGTATAATCCTGATGCTCTTTCTTTCCGGCTTTCTTTTTGTCATTTACTCCATTCTGATTTCTCAGATCGATGATTTTGGCAAAATCAATCTTCTGCAGCGGAAGCGGTAACTCCTGCGCAAAAAGCTTATGGATTCCCGCAAAACGCGATCCGTCGCCGACCAGATAGACGTTTCCGACGAACTCTTGTTTTACCTGGTTCTGATAATAGTCCAATGCCGTATTGGCTATGCGCAGATGATACCGGAGCGACTCCGCCAGATCCTCATACGCCTCGTCCGCCTGTGCCTGATCGATTGCCTGCTGCGCAGGATCTCCGTTGTCCGGCATCGACGGCTTATTAAAGATAACATTGTGCTCCAACAGGAAATCAAATGCCTTCTCCTCGTCATCGATTCCAAGGATCGGATGATCCACCACGGCGGAAATGGTTGCACCGTATCCGTATGGTGTCACACGCTGGAACGCAAGTTTCTTGTTCTCTAAAATGCTGATAACGGTCGCCTGCTCCTCCAGCTGGATGATCATCGCATTATCTACGAAGCTGTCACACATCAGCTGAATGCAGCCGTTGCCGATATAATCAAAGGTTTCCACCTTCAGCCCTGCCAGTTGGGCAAAGGACACATAGTTGCCCAGCAGATTATCCGGGATTGCGACCAGAAGAAGCTTTAATTGCTTTTTCCCGTCATCCTCAACGACATCCATCTTGCTGTAACTGATCGTGTAGCCACTGATGTCCATCGGGAAATAATCGCGGCTCTGCGCATCGATGATTCCCTTGATCTTGTTGTCTTTGACATACGGAATCATCACTTCGCGGGTAACGACCTTTGAAGAGGACAACGTAAATACAACGTCTTTTTCCAAAATCTGCCGGCGCACAAGTTCTTCCTTTAACGCTCTCGCCAGACTGTCTTTATCTCTTATGTATCCGTCTTCCACCGCATGCTCCGGCGTACGGAAGGCAAATGCCTCATGTACCGGTGGATTTTTCTTGCGGTAATCGACCAAAGCGACCTTGGTCCATTGGATTCCGGTCTCAATACTGATCACTTTTTTTGCCACTTTTTCTTCCCCCTCATTTACGTTCCAAATGTATATGGAAAAACATATATAAAACAATCACCATCTCTCACACTTTTTTCCAAACGCAATTGTCTTATATATATTTTTCGTTCTATGCCCAGACAAAAGAAGTGCACGTTTCACTTCTTTTAGTAAATTCCCATCATGCCAAGATACCATGTCCAGAACCGGTCGCCCCAGAGTGCGGCAATATAAATTCCGGCAGAAAGATACGGTCCCATCGCAAGTAAGTTATTGCGTTTGCTTACTTTCATGCGGATCGTATGAAGAACCGAACCGAGTATGCACGCAAGTACAAATGCAAGCAGTATGTTTCTGGCGCCAAGCAGAAGTCCCGCATATGCCATAAGCTTGATGTCCCCACCTCCGATTGCCTTGCCGGAGGAGAAATAATACAATCCATACAAAAACAGACTGACGCAAAAAGCACCGATCAGATGCGAGACGATGTGCCGGTAATCATAAACCGTCATAATGATCCCGAGAAGTCCGATGAACAGATTGAATGTCACCGGTATCCGAAATGTTCTTTCATCAATCACCGTAATAACGATCAGAGCAGATGTCATGAGACAATACAGCACACTGCTGAACGTGAAGCCGTTCGCCATGAAAACGATCACATACAGCACACCATTCAGAGCCTCGATTAATGGGTACTGTATGGAAATCTTAGCACCACATTGCCGGCATCTGCCCCGAAGCATTATGTACGAAAATACAGGAACCATATCACGCCAGCCCAGCTTACGTCCACAGCTCATGCAGTGCGAGGACTGCACGATATTCTCCTTCTTCGGAATGCGGAAAATGCAGACATTTAAAAAGCTGCCGATCACGATTCCGTAGAGAAATACAATTGTGTAGATGAAAATGGTAAGTTGGGTTAGCATGATAAATACTCCTAAAAATTACTATTTTTACTTTGATGTAATAGGATCAAAGTTTTTCACCTTAGTTTTATCTGCATCTTTTATAACAGTTACTACTTGAATCATCGGTGCAGAATTCTTACATGTTATAGTGATGGAATCAACTGCTTTTCCAGCCTTTGACTCAAGTCCCAAGCCTGCCACATTAGCCACATCATTTACCTCTTTAAAAGCAGCCACTAATTTAGCATTTTCAGCATCTGTTCCACCAGTTACAGCAACGGAATCATTAATTGTAATCACATACGTAGATGCAGAATCAAGATTTGCCGCATTAGATGAATATGCTGTTGTTGCATCTGTGCACAAACCACTAAGCTTCTGAATATCTTTTGCATTTCTTGCTTTATCGATATATGGAATAACCTGTGTACCAACAACACCTACCAGAATTGCCATAATTGCGATAACGATGATCAGCTCTACAAGAGAGAAACCTTTGTTATCCTTCTTTTCATTCTTTGCCTTCATGTTCTGAAGCATTTCCATAATCTTCTTCATACCTTAGATCTCCTTTACTTATAAATACTTTTTATTTATTACCACATGCCCATGGCAGCATGTCATAACCTAACGATACAAGAGGCAAAAAGTCATAAATCGATCCTGCTTGCAGGTAAAGATTTATGCTTTATTGCCTCGCAACGCATATGAGGAAGTAGTGATTTTCTTGAAAAATCAACGGATTCCGAATATGCGTAGAATTGCGGAAGTTGTGCAACAACGGAGCAATTCGTGTATCATATCATATCATATCATACGAACACCTTCTCCATCCTCCTCTACACTCCGATGCTGTCATACAGACTATACATCGGCATCATGATTGCAAGTACGATTGGCACAACGATCACCGCCATCACGATGATGATGAGTGGTTCCATCGCTGCAAGCAGCGACTGCGTCGCCATCTCCACCTCCTCGTCGTAATACGCCGCGATCTTGTCGAGCATATCCTCCATATTACCGGTTTCCTCACCGATCTCGATCATATGATAGACCATCGGAGGAAAGACGCCGGATTGTTCCAGTGGCTTGGAAAGCGGAATACCCCTGCTGACCTCTTCCTGTGCTTCCTTGAGCGCCGCCTTGACCACCTGATTTTTCATCATGCCGGTGACAAGCCCCATCGCATCGACCAGCTGGATACCGGAGCCCATCAGCGTGGATAAGGTACGCGTCATGCTGGCGCTTGCCGTCTTGATATTGAGACTTCCGACCATCGGAAGCTTTAGCATCAGCCTGCCCCAGAGAATCGCTCCGTGCTCCGTCTTCTTAAACGACTTAACAAAGAGTACGATGCCCACCACGATAGCAACCATCATAAACCATTTATGTACAAAGAAATCACTGATGCTCATGACCGCACGCGTGATGCCAGGAAGCGTTCCGCCGACTTCATCAAACTGCGCCGTAAAGGTCGGCACGATCTTGATCATCATGATCGCAACGATCGCAATGATGACAACGATCAGGATAACCGGATAGATCGCCGATTTCACGATCAGTCCTTTCAGATGGGCTTCTTTTTCAAACTGTCCGCCGATCCGGTCGAAGGCTTTATCGATGCTTCCGGATGTCTCTCCCGCTGCAACCATATGTACCATCAGCTCCGGAAAGATTTTCGGATGCTGGGACATCGCCACCGCAAGCGAATCACCTTTCTGCACGGAGTCGCGCACATCCGCGATCGCTGCGGCGAACCGCTTGTTTTCCGTCTGCTCCGAAAGCATGTTTAATGCTTCGATCACGGTTACGCCGGCGTTTAGCACACTCTCAAACTGCCGGCAGAAGACGGAAAGTTCGCGGACGCTGACCGCTTTTCCGATATGGATTTCCAGATCCTTGTTGAATGCATTCGCCCGCGCGATGGATACGATCGTACTGCCGCCCGCCTTCAGTTCCGCGGTCGCCATCTCGATATTCTGCGCTTCGATCGTGCCGGATTTTGGTTTACCGTCCGGTCCTACGATCTCATACTTGTAACTTGCCATATCCCGCCTCCTAATACAGTTTCTGCTGCATCGCAGCGGTATCCTGTGCATACTCGACAGCATTGGCGCCATCGATCCTGTGCTTTAAGTACAGATTGAACAGTGACTCGTCCATCGTCTGCATGCCAAGCTTTTTGCTCGTCTGCATGATCGATGGGATCTGGTGCGCTTTGTCCTCGCGGATCAGATTCTTGATCGCCGGTGTCCCGAGCATGACCTCGAACGCCGCCACTCTGCCTTTGCCATCGATGGTCGGCAGCAGCTGCTGCGAGATGACCGCCTCCAGAACCGATGCAAGCTGCGAACGGATCTGGTTCTGCTGATGCGGCGGGAACACATCGACGATACGCTCGATCGTCGGTGCCGCGCCGATCGTATGCAGGGTCGAAAATACCAGATGACCGGTCTCTGCCGCGGTAATCGCCGTGGAGATCGTGTCAAAGTCTCGCATCTCGCCCACCAGAATGATATCCGGATCCTCACGGAGAGCCGCACGAAGCGCGTTGCCGTACGAATCCGTATCCAGTCCGATTTCCCTCTGGTTTACGATCGACCGAATATGTTTATGTAAATACTCGATTGGGTCTTCCAGTGTAATGATATGTTCGTTTCGTTCCTTGTTGATGACATCGATGAGGGATGCCAGCGTCGTTGACTTACCGCTTCCGGTCGGTCCCGTTACCAGAACCAGTCCTCTCTTTTTCTTGGTAAGCCCTAAGACAGACTCCGGTACCCCAAGCTGATCCGGCGCCGGGATGTCGCTTGCAACAATACGCAGTACTGCCGCATAGGAACCTCTCTGATGAAAGGCATTCACACGGAAACGGCCGATACTCGGATCGGAATATGCGAAATCGACTTCGCCGACCTCTTCCATAGTCTGTTTCTGCTTTGGGCCAAACATCGACTCCACAAGTTGCTGCGTCATCGCCGGTGTCAGCCGCTCGAAACCATCCATCTCATAGAGCGTGCCGCTGATTCGGCATTTGGGTCTGACTCCCACTGTGATATGTACATCGGATGCATGATTCTCTTTTGCGATAGAAAGAAGTGTGTGCATTGATAATTCCATTTTTAAAAACCCCTTTATTCATCATCCTCTTCGTAAGCTACCCGCCGCACTTCCTCGACTGTGGTAATTCCCCTGAGTGCATACTCCACTGCACTCATGCGAAGCGTTTTCATTCCATGCTTTCGTGCAATCTCCTCCAACACGTCCGCATTCTCACCCCTGTTGATCGCCTGTCTTAAATCGGAGGTAATCGGCATGATCTCATAGACACCGATTCGTCCGAAATAGCCGGTTCCGCCGCAGCGGACGCACTCTTTGTGCCCCGGGGTGCGCACCTGGATGCGTTTCGGGCTGCCTGCAAAGCCAAGCGTTTTTTTCTCTTCTTCGGTTGCGTCCCTTACCACGCCGCACGCCGGACAAACGCGCCGCACCAGACGCTGCGCGATCACACCGACCACAGAGTCTGCGATCAGATAATTTTCCACTCCCATATCCGCCAGACGCGTGATCGTGTTGGCAGAACTGTTGGTATGTAAGGTACTGACAACCAGATGGCCGGTGATCGATGCCTTGACCGCGATCTCCGCCGTCTCCTGATCTCGGATCTCTCCGATCATAATGATATCCGGATCCTGACGCAGAATCGAACGAAGCGCGCTGCCGAAGGTCAGCCCCGCCTTCTCGTTTACCTGCACCTGATTGACACCGTTTAGATTGGCCTCAACCGGATCCTCAACCGTGATAATATTGACGCCTTCCACGTTCAGCTCACTAAGTGCTGTATAAAGCGTGGTGGACTTACCGCTTCCGGTCGGTCCCGTTACCAGAATCAGTCCGTTCGGATGGCTTAGGATACGATTGAATTTTTCCAATTCGTCATCCGGGAATCCTAAATCCCTTTTATCCATGGTGAGCGCCTTCTTCTGCGCAAGTCGCATAACGACTTTCTCCCCGTACACAGTCGGAAGGACTGATACTCGGATATCGTACTCTTGTCTGTCGACAATACTTGTCGCTCGTCCGTCCTGCGGACGGCGCTTCTCGGATATGTCAAGTCCGCTGACAATCTTGATTCGTGCGATCAGAGCCGCATGCAGACCGATATCGTGCCGCATCGCTTCATGCAGCACTCCATCGACACGGAACCGGATGCGTACCTGATTTTCCATCGGTTCAATATGGATATCACTGGCTCGTTTATGGACTGCCTGTTCGATGATCTGCGCGAGAAGCTTAACGATCGGTGCCTGCTGCACGCTGCTTTCTTCGCCGCTCCCCGGTTCGACTGCCGCCTTTGCCTTGGCCTGCTCCTCCCGTTCTCTTGTGTACTGCTCCGCTACTCGGAGCGCTTCCGCGTTGCCGTAATACCGGTCGATCGCCGCAGCAATATCACTTGTCGCGGCCACATACCGTTCCACCTGGCAGCCCGTGATGATCGAAATATCGTCCATCGCACGGATATCCAGCGGATCGCTCATCGCTACTTTAAGGAGATTCGGATTCTTCTCATTAAACTGAAAAGGGATCAGCATATACTTTCGAAGAACGGACTCTTCGACCAGTCTGATGATCTCTTCCGGGATTCGGATCGTCGATAAATCAATGCTCTCGATCTTCAGCTGCATTTTCAGTGCATCCATGATCTGTTTCTCATCGGTCATTCCCAAATCAATCAACACGACACCGAGACGATATCCTTTTTTTTCGGTTTTCTGTATCTGTAAAGCCTGCATCAGTTGATCCTGTGTAATGACCCCGGCATCCACAAGCAGATCGCCCAATCGCTTCTTTCGGCTTCCCCCCACTAAGTTATCCATGTTTCCCCCTAACATGTATATCAGGTCACCATACAAGACCTGATGACCTGCCTATACACACGCAGGTTTCTCTATTGCATAACAACTATTATAATTTTTTCAACAACATAATGCAATAGTGTAAACCCCAATTTGTACTTTTTTGTGCAATTTATTTCAACTTGTCTCAAATAAAGTGTGCGCCTGCCGCACACTTTCGCGCGCGAGCGGTACGCTCAGGCATAAACTTCATTTCCGTAAGCTGTGCATCCCCGCGGAGCGTTTTTAATCATAGGAAGGAATTTCCTATGATTGATTTAAGAAATCGCTTTCACGATCTTTAAAACAACGTTCTTGTTTTTTAAAAATTCTGTCTTATATTCATAGTAGGAACAAGGCGCCCAGGTCTTTCCGACTTCGATCGTAATCGACGGAATTCCAAGCAGATACATCACATATTCCCGGTACTGTCCTCCCGGAGATTTCGTCTTTGAGGACTCCAGCGCCGCTATATAATTCGTTTCCCTTTTTGCGATCTGATACATGGTTTTTGTATCTTTCGCGATTTTCTTTGATGAACAGCTTCCGTATATAATCCGCCCCATCGCATGATAATTGATCACGCCCTGCAGCTTCTGTTTCGTTTTTAACTTCACCGTAAGCGCAGCGATAGCCCGCGATTCCGGCTCGCTCAACGCCTTTTTCCCCGAATAGCCTTCTGCCCCCTTTGTGCCGCCGGACACAAATTTCTTAGTCGGGAAGTTGCGATTCAGATCGACGCCCCGCGCATTGGATTTCCATCTTGCATAAGATTTCTGCGAGATTTCGACACCATCCGGATTGGCCATCACTACATAGTGAATCTGTGTGTTTTCCAAGACATCCGCCGGCTTCATGCCGCCGATCATACAATTGTAATTACTCAGGTAATACTCAATTTCCTGCATCAGCACTGTCGCACAGATATACTCGCGGGCATGCATCGTTCCCACAACCAGAACCGAAGAATCCGCATCCGGGCTGCCGATGGTAAAATCGTAGAGGCTGTGCCCCTTCACCGATGAACCGATCTCCGTCATTTCACAATAATCGCTGTATTTGTTTTTCAACATTTTCATCTGCTGCTTCATCTGCGCATAGGTATACTTTTGCGATGCGATCTTTACGATTGCCGCATTGGAAAAGGCGATCGTTGCTGCCTCTCCCTCCTGATTGAGGGTATTGTATGCAACGATTTTGTAATGATAGTTCTTTCCTTCCTTGATTTTCTTATCGGTATAGGAAGGCTTCTCTGCCGTCGCAAGCTCATGGTATGCTCCGCTCCCCTGCTTACGGTAAATTGTATAGGTTGCGGCGTTCTCACATGCATTCCACTCGATTTTAACTTTTGTCTGAGTCTGTGACGTTGTACGAAGTCCGGTAATCTTTGACGGAATCGGGACGGGCTGATCCGCACCATCCTGATTCATGCCATCCTGATTCGCGCTATTCTGATTTGTGCTATTCTGATCCGTGCTATCCTGATTTGCGCTATTTTGATTTGCTCCATTTTGATTTGTGCCATTCTGATCCGTGCTATTCTGATTTGCGCTATTTTGATCCGCGCCATTTTGATTTGTGCCATTTTGATTTGTGCCATTTTGATCCACAGCTTCCTGCAGATTTTCTTTCTGCAAATGAATTTCTTCCTGCAGCGGTTTCTGTGCTGCATAAACCGGCTGCACTTGCAACAACATGGTTGCAGCAAGTACTGAACATAAGATCTTTGTTCTTTTCACTTTTCCAACTTCCTCTCGTTGTATTTCCCCTTCATTTTGTAAATTCTTCCTTTGTCTCCTTTGATAAGTTTCGCTCCGCTCACAGGCAGACAGTTCCCGGCTGTGGGTGTAAAACTATATCAAATGGTAATGCAGCATCGCGTTGCGGATTCCATCCTCGTGGATATCAGTGGTAACAAACTCTGCTGCCTCCTTCGGCGGCTGCGTCGCATTTCCCATCGCAATACCATGGCCGACATATGCAAGCATGTCCAGATCATTCACACTGTCACCGATTGCATAAGTCTCCTCACGCGACACTCCAAGATACTTACAAAGCCACTCGATTCCGGTCGCCTTGGACGTCCCCTTCGGCACACACTCCACAACATTTCCTTCATGTTCAAGAAAATCAAAGTCATTCCCAAGTTCTACCTTAATCCGGTCATAATCGGTATCCGGAAGCACATCCGCAGAAAACTTGTTGATACGGATATCCGGTGTATATTCCCTTAAAATTCTGGCACTTCGTCCCATCTCTTCGAATAAATAGATCACATACGGATCATCCTCGAACCCATGCTCATCAATCCAATGGTAGTCCGGTCCCTCGAGCACCACCGGCATATGACATTCCTTCAGTATTCGAATCACCTTCTCCGTCAGCTCCGGTGACAAAATATTCTCATACACAATTTTCCCGTCCAGTTCCACATGATTACCACACGCCGCCAGTATTCCATCAAATCCCACATCCAGAAGCTTCTTATCACGGATGTTGCCGCGTGCCCGCCCGCTGCACAGGAAAATCTTGTGACCATTCTGCTGTACTTGCTTCAGCGTCTCAATTGTTCCATCCGGGATCTGCATGTTTTCATCCCACAAAGTTCCATCTATATCAAAAAAAAATAAAGCCATGATTCTCTCCCTGTTCTCTTTTTTCTCACGTCTTTGCGCTTATGACGTTTCGTTTTCATTCATAAAACAAGCCGTGTTTCCACGGCTTGTCTCATATTGTAT
>OGZL01001366.1_pt1 | contig 18953 bp, 15 predicted proteins | sample 1576761 | NCBI WGS metagenome assembly OGZL01 (sample SAMEA3541595, study PRJEB24748) | human gut metagenome | biome: human gut; feature: human-associated habitat; material: faeces | place: China | collected 2012
CATCAAGATGTTCGTGGATCTCTGTGGTATCTCCAAGTGCCCGGCGGGCTGCTGCGGCCCCAGACCGAGGCCATCGTGGGCGCGGCAGCCGTGAGCAGCCTGCAGCAGTACAACTTCACCAAGGCGTTCATGGGAGCCAACGGTGTGGCGCTGGAAGCAGGCTTCACCACCCCGGACCCGGAGGAAGCCGCCGTGAAAGCCACGGTGGTGCACCGCGCACGGGAGAGCTGGTTTCTGGTGGATGACGCCAAGTTTGCGCGCATCTGCCCGGCGGTGATCGCAGACCTGCACAGCGGTGCCATCCTGACCAACCGCTGCCCCAGCCCCAAATACAAACAATACACGCTGGTAAAGGAGACGGAACTATGATCTACACTGTCACATTCAACCCGGCCATCGACTATGTGGTGCGGCTGGACGCCCCGCTGGAAGTCGGGCAGGTGAACCGTGCCTGCGGCGAGGACTGCGTGCTGGGCGGCAAAGGCATCAACGTGTCCGGTGTGCTGGCCCAGCTGGGCTGCCCCAGCGTGGCGCTCGAAAGAAATCAGACCGTCGATCGGCATAATGTCTGCTTCCAGCTCTGCCACGTAAGCCTTCGCCGCAGCTGCCTCTCCCTCTTTTCCTGCTGCATCCAGATAATTCTGTGCTGCCTCTTTCACTTCCTTGCATGCAGATGGTGCTGCCAGTAAATCTGCTGTTAATTCCCGAATTGTCTTTGCCATGGTAAAATCTCCCTTCTGTGGTTTATGTTTGATACATTTCTTTGTTGGGTTTACTTCTTAATTATTTTCTTTCCTAACTTGCTTTACTTTGCAGCTTGCTTTCATTGTCTTGGAATTACTTTTTATGACATCTATTATAGCCTACTTTTCGGGGATTTCAACCTGTTTGTGAGAGCCCAGCTCCCAATTACCATGTACGGTAAATTTCAATTTCTTCGTTTTAATGTCCACTTTTTTCGCTTCCAACGTCCACCTTTTTGATCTTGAGCACCCACATTCCCACTTCTTATTGCAACCCACTCTTCGAACTGTTATAATTTGAACAGACTTTATTACCCATCTATGGAACTATCAAAATTTATAATAATCCGAACCGTTATGCTTTTTTAATAAAAAACTCAGGAGGAAGCTATGGAAAAAAAACGAGTAGGTGTGATTACCTTCCATAATTATGATAACTATGGCGCGATTCTGCAGAGCTATGCCCTTCAGAAGAAGCTGCGCGAGATAGGCACACAGCCAGAGATTATTGATTACCGCTGTGATTATATCAGCAATCCCTTCCGTCTGGTGAATCTGAAAAAGAAGGGACTTTTTAATTATATTTACGGTGCGATCGGTCATATTTGCTACATTCCACGCCGTTTCAAATGCAACAAATTCCGTAAGCACATGCGTTACAGCCAGCCGGTTACCCATGGGAAAATGCAGCCTGTTGCCGGCAAATACGACATTTATATTGCAGGCAGCGACCAGATCTGGGACTATAAGCTTACCAATTTCGATACCACCTATTTCCTGGATTTCGTGAAAGAGGGCAAAAAGAAATGCAGCTATGCCGCAAGTATCGGTGAAAATCTTCCGCCGGAAGAATACCAGCAGAAATATAAAGAACTGCTTTCCGATTTTGATGAAATTCTGGTTCGTGAAGACTATGGCGCTGACATTGTAGAGAATCTCACAGAGAAGCGTCCTGAAGTGGTCTGTGATCCTACCCTTCTTCTCACTGCGGAAGAGTGGGATAAGCTTCTGGTTGAGCCAAAATATAAAGAAAAATACATTCTGGTTTACCAGCTGGGAATAAACAAAGAAATCGTAGACTCCGCCCGCCGACTCCACAATAAGACCGGCTACCGTATTGTATACATTCCTTTCCCATTAGTAGGACTTCTGAAATGTGACTGCAAGATCACGGTTGGTCCTGCAGAGTGGATGGGACTTTTCAAAAATGCAGAGTACGTGGTTTCTGATTCTTTCCATGGCGTTGTTTTTGCCCTTATTTTTAACCGCAAATTCTTCGCCAAGGTAAACGGTCACCACATGAACCGCCGCGTTCAGCAGCTTCTTAATCTGGTGAAGCTTACTGACAGAACTATGGATGATGTTTCTTACGAGAAGCTTACTGAAGAAATTGATTTCACTTATGCAAATGAGCAGATTGCCCGCTTCCGTGAGCACTCTATGGAACAGCTGCGCCAGATGACATCTGAGGATTAAGCAGCGATTACCAATAAATGGAGATTTTTAGCAAATGAATAAAGAAAAAAATGTAAAAAAAGCCTTTTTATGGAATATGATCGGAAGTACCTGTTACTCAGGCTCCTCCTTTTTGTATCTCCTGGTGGTAACTCGTGTGTGTGGCGCACAGCTGGCAGGGTTTTATTCCTTAAGCTACGCTACTGCACAGCTGCTTCTGCAGGTGGGACGCTATGGTGTCCGCACCTATCAGGCCACGGATCTGGAGCACAAATATATTTTTTCCGAGTATAAGGTTTCCCGCATTATCACCTGTGCACTGATGATGCTGTTTGGAATTATTTACAGTTCCTTCAGCTTCAAAGGCGAATATATTATCATCAGCACTTTTATTATTATGATGAAGATGATTGATGCGGTGGAGGATGTTTTCCACGGAAATCTTCAGCAAAAGTACCATGTTGAGCAGATGGGAAAAATGCTGGCGGCGAGAAATCTGTATTCCGCAGTTTTTTTCACCGCTATGCTTATTATCACCAAGAACCTGTACTGCACCTGTGTTGCTACTTCTACAACCTCCCTTATTCTGTGTCTTATCATTAACTCACAGATGACCAGAAAATACGTTGGTCATGAAGAGGATGGACGCAAGCTTCAGATGTCTCATGTGTGGGAGTTACTTCGAACCTGTACCCCTATGTTTATCGGTACTTTTCTTTCCCTGCTGCTCTACAACATTCCAAAATACGCAATGGCTGGCGTTATGACAGATGAATATCAGACTTACTATAGCATTCTGTTTATGCCTTCTTTTGTGATTTCGCTGATGTGCGAGTTCGTGTTTAAGCCTACCATCACCACCATCGCAGAATTATGGTGGGAAAATAATGTGAAAAAGTTCACACTGTACATACTGCGGATCATTGGCATCATCCTGGTCTGCTGTGTAGCTGTTGTGGCTGGAGGGCATCTCATCGGTCGAACATTGCTGGAGATTATTTACGGCGTGGATCTTTCCCCATATAAGCTGCATTTCGTAGTTCTGCTTATCGGCGGAGGAATCAGCGCGGAAGTCTACATGATCTACAATATCCTTATCGCTATCCGCTGGGGAAAATGCCTGCTTCCAGTTTATTCCATAACCGCAATTATTACCATCACAGCTGCCCGGATTCTGGTGCAGCAGTGGGGAATTATGGGCGCAGCATTGAATTATGTACTGTCCTGCTCCATTTTGTTTGTGCTGTTTACTTTGATTCTGGTTTATGTAATTCTTCGAAAAAAACATCAGAACTAATTCAGTTAATACAACATCCCCCGGAAGGGAAATGTCCGTTTATTGGGACTATTCTTTCCGGGGGATGTTTTTTTATTTTCCTTTCGGATTTATGCGTGGAAGCTGATACTCTCGTATATTTTCATAGCCCGATAACGCCAACAGCAACAGCAAGTCACGCTGTGGTCCTTTCCAGGATTCTGCAGGTTCGTACCATTCGTGGATGGTATGCTCTCCACCGCCTTTTCCTCCCCAGCCCACGGTGATGGCAGGGATTCCAAGACTGATGGGGATGTTGGCGTCTGTGCTGGCGGCACCGATGTACAGGGTTTCCATGCCTATGGCCTGATTTGCAGCATTTGCAGCCTGGACAATCTGGCAGGATTTGTCCTGGGTACCAGCGGGGCGCCTGCCCTTTTGTTCGAAGGTAACTGCGATGCGGTCATCTTCTGCTGGGGTTTCCCTGTTTCCATTATCAGCATTCACTGGCACTGCGCCAGCTGTATCTCCCACACTGCTTTTCGCTGTCATATTATTGTCGTCAAGGGTTCCTGTACTCTCAGAACTTAAAGTTCCATATCCCCAGCGGGCGTTTTCCTCATTCACGGCTTCTTCTATTGCCTGGTGGAGTTTTGCAGATAATTTCTCAAGTTCCCCTGCATCCACAGAGCGCATATCCACCAGCATAGAACACTCTGCCGCGATTACATTTACAGACGTGCCGCCGTTTACTACGCCTACACTGAAAGTAGTTTTCGGATTCTTTGGTGTCTGGAAATCGCTGATTTTCGCAATAGCCCTTCCCATTGCGTGAATCGGGTTGGGAATTCCGAAGCCGGTGAAGCTGTGTCCGCCGGTTCCGTGGAAAGTTACCAGATAGCGCTCGCTGCCTACTGCCTGGTAAATGATTCCAGAGGTTTTTTTATCATCAATGGAAACGAAACCGTCGTAGCGCCCTTCTGTGTCTGCCATATCCTTAAATACATGCTTAATTCCCCTCAGATCACCAAGTCCCTCTTCGCACACATTTGCACAGAACACAATATCTCCCTCGCCGCGAATGCCTGTAGCATTCATTGCTCTTGCAAGACTGAGAAGCTCCGCTACCGCCCTGGTATCGTCTCCGATTCCCGGACAGCTGTAGCGTTCGCCTTCTTTCTTCAAAGTAAGGTCTGTCTCCCTTGGGAAAACAGTGTCTGTATGTCCCGCAACCATAATTCGCGGTCCATTCCCAGTCCCTTTCCAGGTTCCCAGCACATTTCCCACCTCATCAACGTGCACCTCTGAAAGACCGGCATCCACCATCTTCTTTCGGACATATTCCGCTTTCTCCCCTTCTTCATAGGAAGGCGCAGGAATCTGGCACATTTCCAGGTGCTCCTGCAAAGTTCTTTCATCATCTTCGCGCAGAAATTTTAGTGCTTCCTGCACACCATTATATTTCAGTAATTTATCCATAATCTTTCCCTTTCAACTATAGAAAAAGTCAGCAAGTTCCAGCCTTCCCAGCCCAAACCTCCTGACTCTCATACTTCTGATTATTATCTTTTTATCATCATACAGCGGTTTTCCACTCATCTGGTCAACACTACATTTGAAATGATTTTTTGCAGAATCGGATCCACTGAACATAATTATAATCTCTCCAGCAGCTTCTCCAGATCCGCATAACTCTCAATATTATTGGACTCCCTGCGAAGCCCTGCACTGTGGGGCATCCCTGCTGTATACCATGCTACATGCTTGCGCATCTCCCGGATCCCGATGAATTCACCCTTCATTTCAATCTGAGCCCGCGCATGCTTCAGAATCATCGCTTTCACCTCTGCCAGAGAAGGTCTTGCCAGCTCTTCCCCTGTTGCAAAATAGTGATTCATCTCCCGAAATATCCATGGATTTCCTTCCACAGCACGCCCGATCATCACCGCATCACATCCGGTCTGCCGGAAAAGTTTCTCCGCCTTTTTCGGCGAATCCACATCCCCATTTCCAATCACCGGAATGGAAACTGCTTCTTTAACCCTGGCAATGGTCTCCCAGTCTGCTATCCCGGAATAATACTGCTGCCGTGTCCGTCCATGAACTGCAATAGCTGCTGCCCCGGCATCCTCCACGCGCTTTGCAATCTCCACAATATCCACCGGCTCATTCTCAAAACCGATACGAACTTTCACTGTCAATGGCTTCTGAATGGCAGAAGAAATGCTTTTCACAATCTTCACGATCAGATCCGGATTTTTCAAAAGAGCAGAACCCTCACCGTTATTTACCACCTTCGGCACCGGACATCCCATATTGATATCCAGAATGTCAAAAGGCTCTTCCTCGATTTCCTTCGCTACCTCCGCCATCAGCTCCGGCTCGCTTCCAAAGAGCTGCATGGAAATAGGATGCTCCACCGGGTCGATTTCCATCAGAGCCCTGGTATTTTTGTTCTTATAGGAAATAGCCTTGGCACTGATCATCTCCATGCAGAGAAGCCCAGCGCCCTGCTCCTTGCAAAGCCTGCGAAAAGCCAGGTCGGTAACGCCCGCCATTGGCGCCAGGACGAACCGGTTTGGAATCTCCACATTTCCGATTTTCCACTTCATCTCCTTTGGAAGCTCATATCTCAACTTAGAATCTAAATTACTACTCATATCACCTTAATTACTTTCATATTTGATGTGTAACTATTCAATCCTTTCAACAATTACTCGCTTCGTGAACTCAAATGTCACATCTGATGAGCTGCTATTTTCCCTGTTTATCAGTTTATCCACACAGCTTACGCTTCTGTCTTCTCTTTATCCACATCTTCCCCAAGGAAGAACACACGATAATACATTTCCAGAGATTCCAGAAGCTCCTCTTTCTCCACACGCAGCTTTTTAATCTTCAGTGCGCCGCCAATATCATCATAAAATCCATCAGCTTCCGTAGCCTCTGTTTTAAACTGCAGGTTTCCGTGATCATCAAATTCCAGTGTGAAAATTCCGCCAATCTCTTCTGTGAAAAGAACACACATGATCTGCAGTTCCTTCTTCACATGATCTGGCAGAGAATCAAAGTCTTTATTAAAGTAATATTTCTGTTCATAGGCGCTTGCGCCGCAAAGCACTACATTCTCCTGATACAATTAAGTCCCACCTTTCTGTTTTCATCTGTGTCAACAACATTTTCGCAAGTGATATGCCCCATTCACTGTAGGATTATCGCAATCAGTGGGGAATATCATTTGCGAAAATGTGCCTAAACAATAGCCTTACACATAGCTATACAGCCCGCGAACCGAAACCTCACCGGCGCTGACAGCTACAATCGTTCCATCAGTTTTCTCTACCAACAGCTCTCCGCCATCTGTAATCCCTCTGGCCACGCCCTCGTACGGCTCTTTCGCCAGCACACGCACCGGCTGATTGTAATTAGCAAGAATACTTTCATATTCCTCTTTCAGTCCACTGAGGTCACAGGTCGCTGCAAATTTTTCATAGTATTCCTCAAAAGCTTCCATCACAAGCCCGGGAATCTGGCTTCTGTCAAATTCCTTGCCGCTCTCCAGATAAAGGGATGTAGCCTTGTCTGCCATCTCCTCCGGAAACTCTTTGATATTTACATTAATTCCCACTCCGATGACTGCATAGTCAATTTTTCCATCGCGAACCCCCATTTCGGTAAGGATTCCGCATATTTTTTTGTGGGAAACCACCACATCATTGGGCCATTTGATACTTACGTCAAATCCAAGATTCTTCACTGCTTTCGCCACAGCCATACCCATTACAAGAGTAAGGGTTGGTGCATACTGAGGTTCAAATTTCGGTCTGAGAAGAATGCTCATCATAACCGACGTACCCTCTGGTACCTCCCAGGATCTGCCAAGTCTTCCTCTTCCTGCTGACTGAAATTCTGCCAGTGCAAGAGTTCCCTCTGATGCGCCTTCCTTCGCCAGACGCTTGATCCACAAATTGGTAGAATCTGTTTCTCTTGCAAAATGGACGGTTTTGCCCGCCCATTTTGTATGTATCTGATCTGCAATTGTGGTTTCGTTATAGATACCGTCTGTAACAATTTCTTCATATGATTCTTTTTCGGAAATCATTTCAGATACCCTTTCTTTCATTAATTCATTGTTCTTTGAATAAATGATACATCTTATCCAGAGGATAAAAAGTAGTACATAAGAACGTAGAAACAATCGGAATTCATTAATTCATTGTTATCTGGAAGCCGAATTATTTATTCTCAGGCTCTCCCAGTGTAGCAACCATAACCGCTTTAATGGTATGCATACGGTTCTCAGCCTCATCAAATACCTTAGAAGCCGGAGACTCGAATACTTCGTCTGTTACTTCCATATCTGTCAGATTGAAGCGCTCGCCCATCTCTTTGCCAATCTTTGTCTTAAGATCATGGAATGCTGGCAGACAGTGAAGGAAAATTGCTTTCTCCCCTGCATTCTTCATAACTGCAGATGTTACCTTGTATGGTGTCAGATCATGGATTCGCTCTTCCCATACTGCATCCGGCTCACCCATGGATACCCATACATCTGTGTAAATAACGTCTGCGTCCTTCGTTCCAGCCTCTACATCCTCTGTAAGAGTAATGGTTGCGCCGGACTCTGCTGCGTACTCTTTGCACTGAGCAACCAGCTCCTCATTCGGGAAATATTTCTTACTTGTGCAGGCTACGAAATGCATACCAAGCTTGGAGCAGGCTACCATCAGGGAGTTACCCATGTTGTAACGGGCATCGCCCATGTAAACCAGCTTGATTCCTTTCAGATATCCGAAATGCTCACGGATGGTAAGCATATCTGCTAACATCTGTGTTGGATGATATTCGTTTGTCAGACCGTTCCAAACCGGAACTCCTGCATATTTTGCAAGATCTTCTACAATTTCCTGACCAAATCCACGGTACTCAATACCATCATACATTCTTCCAAGAACTCTTGCAGTATCTGCAATGCTCTCTTTCTTGCCGATCTGGGAGCCAGTTGGATCCAGATAGGTGCTTCCCATTCCAAGATCATGGGCTGCCACCTCGAAGGAACAACGTGTTCTGGTGCTGGTTTTCTCAAAGATCAGGGCAATATTTTTGCCTTTGTAATACTCGGTAAGCTCACCGGCTTTTTTCTTTGCCTTTAACTCAGCGGATAAATCAAGAAGATACAGAATTTCCTCTGGTGTAAAGTCTTTCAGTGTCAAAAAATTTCTGCCTTTTAAGTTCATAATAATCCTCCTCTGGTGCCAGGTATAGTGCCTGGCACCATTTTTCTTTCTGCCATGCTTTACAGTAAACTGTCGTATAAGTCTTTCAATTTTTCACTTTTCAGACTGACCATAGTCGGCTTTCATCTCATTAATTTCTTGTTTCAAGAATGTTACTCTTCTTTTTTATCCTTCTCATCCACAACAACTTCCTTCAAAGAAGCTGCCAGTCCTGCCAGGTTCTGGATCTCTGACGGGATAATGATCTTGGTAGATTTGCCGTCTGCCACTTTCGCAAGAGCTTCGAAGCTCTTCAGGGTAAGAACTGCATTGTCAGCACCTGCCTCCTTGATCATACGAAGACCTTCTGCATTCGCCTTCTGAACCTTCAGAACTGCCTCTGCCTGACCTTCTGCCTCTTTGATCATGCGCTCTTTCTGCGCTTCCGCGCGAAGGATAGCAGCCTGCTTCTCAGCTTCGGCATCAAGAATTGCAGATTCCTTTTTACCCTCTGCAACAAGGATGGTGGACTTCTTCTCACCTTCTGCGATCAGAATTGCCTCACGTCTCTCACGCTCTGCCTTCATCTGTTTCTCCATGGCTTCCTGAATAGCAGCCGGAGGAATGATATTCTTAAGCTCTACACGGTTTACCTTGATTCCCCATGGATCAGTTGCCACGTCAAGGGAAGCACGCATCTTGGTATTGATCACCTCACGGGAGGTCAGGGTTTCATCCAGTTCCATATCACCGATAATGTTACGCAATGTAGTCGCGGAAAGATTCTCGATGGCCATGATCGGATTCTCAACGCCGTATGCGTACAGCTTCGGGTCTGTGATCTGGAAAAATACAACAGTATCAATCTGCATGGTTACGTTATCTTTTGTGATAACCGGCTGTGGTGGGAAATCTACAACCTGCTCTTTCAGATTGACTTTTCTTGCCACACGCTCTACAAATGGAAGTTTGAAGTGTACGCCGGTTCCCCATGTTGCCTGATAAGCACCTAAACGCTCAAGTACGATCGCATATGCCTGGGGTACGATGCGGATGCAGGATGCCAGGATCCACAGCACCAGAATGATGACAATCAGCAAAAATAAGATACTTCCCATATTACGCCTCCTTTGGCTCCACGATCAATTTAACACCGTGGACTGCTTTTATGATTACTACAGTGTCAACCGGAATTGTTACGCTGTCATCGGATGTCCGGGCCATCCATTCAATGTCATTGATGCGGACCTGACCTGTCTGGGCCAGATTATTGATCTTCTGGATCACGACAGCCTTTTTTCCAAGAAGACCTTCCACATTTGTTTTCTCTGTGTCTTTTCTCATAAGCTTCAGAGCTGCCGGTCTTGTAAAAAACAGCAGCACCAGTGAAACACAGAAAAACAGAAGAAGCTGCGGCACGATTCCCATTCCAATGCCGGCTGCAATAGCGGCAGCAAGTGCGCCTCCTGCAAACCAGATCGTAGTAAGTGCCGTGGTAAGCCCTTCAATAACCAGAAGCACAGCCAGGACTCCCAGCCAGATAATTGGTTCCATAAGACTCCCCCTTTCAGATAAGCGATTGTCAAAATCTGCCATACGTCATCAGATATACTTCAGCAGACAGATTCCAGATCAGCTAACCCTACCGTCTCTGCCTTGCAGCCTCATACATCAAAATTCCTGCAGCCATAGCTGCATTCAAGGACTCCACCTTGCCGCACATGGGGATCCGGATGAGACAATCAGCAGCTTCTGCTGCCTCTTCCGTCAACCCGTTTCCTTCATTTCCAATAAGAAATGCTGTGCCGCCCTGATAATCCTCCTGATCATAGGAATTTTTTCCTTTCAGGTGGGCTGCAAAGGTACGGATACCTTTTTGCTCCAGTTCCGCTTTTAATGATACCACATCCTCCACATATAGGAAAGGCATTCTGTAAACAGATCCCATTGTTGAGCGGATGACCTTTGGATTGGTAATGTCTACGCAGGTTTTCGTAAGAAAAACACCGGAAACACCAGCACCCTCACCTGTTCGGAAAATAGTCCCTGCATTTCCCGGATCCTGAAGATCCTCAAGAACCATTACCAAAGGAGCATCTCCTTTTAAAATATCTTCCACGGTCCACACCGGTTTCTTCAGAACTGTAAGAATTCCCTGTGGAGTCCTGGTATCACACATCTGGCGGAAAACATTATCTGCCACGATTTCTCTTTTTTCTTCCGGAAGCTCCATGACCTGCTTCATCAGGGACTCATCTGCAGTCAGGGATTCTGTCACATAAACCCTGGAAATCCAGTCCTTTGGAGCTTCCCCGAACATTTTCCGTCCCTCAGCCACAAACAACCCCTGTTCCCTGCGGGCCTTGGCCTTCTGGTTTAACTGTATGATATTTTTTACCTGTGTATTATTTGCACTGGTTATCATAAATTATCCTCCCTGTTACAGCGGCTTTCGGAATTTATTCAAATCCTCGTTCTTTCCTACTGCAACCAGAATACAACCCGCTTCCAGCTTCTCCGCAGGATTCAGGTTTACATTTACAGAATCTCCATGCTTCACTGCAACCATATTTATATGATGCTGTTCACGAAGCCTGATCTCTGAAAGACTTTTTCCCACCCATTCATCCGGAATCCGGAATTCTGCCATACTGAACTCCGTAGAAAGCTCAAACACATCCTCAAATCCACTGGCTGTAAAATTACGGGCAACGCGGATGCCCATGGAACGCTCCGGATATATTACCTGATCAGCACCAATTTTCTCCAGGATCCGGCCATGAAGGGAATTCATTGCCTTCGCCAGAACAAGCGGGACGCCCAGGTCCTTCACCTGCATGGTAGCTGTAATACTGGCTTCCATATTTTCTGCAACCGCAATAATCGCAACGTCTACATTCTGCACACCCAGGGATTTCAGAATTCCAGGCTCGCGCACATCTGCACGAACTGCATAAGTGACAGTATCTGCAATTTCCTGAATATTTTCATCTTTATCATCAATTGCCAAAACATCATAATCTGCATTCGCAAGCTCTTTTGCCAGGGTCATTCCAAACTGCCCCAATCCAATGACTGCAAAGGATTTTCCGCTCATTCTAATCTCCTTTAAAATCTGCTATGAAAGCAACGGACTTTCATGCGGGATAATGTCGTCCACAGACGCCATTTTCTATCCTATCATAATATTCTCTTCTGCCAGATGTACATCTTTAGTTCGCTTCTGCGCACGGGATACAACTGCCGCGCCCAGTGTCAGCGGACCGATTCTTCCAAGATACATGGTAAAAATAACGATCCATTTGGCCGGTGTATTCAGGACCGCGGTCAGTCCTCTGGAAAGACCTACGGTTCCAATTGCAGAAGTAAGCTCATACAGCACATCCACAAAAGGTGCATCCGGCATAATTGCAAAAATCCCCAGCACGGAAATAAGCAGCACACTAACCGCCATTCCCACAACTACCTGCGCAGAACGGATATAACTGCTGCGAATCTTTCTCCCATAAACCTCTACATCCTTTTTTCCCCGAAGGTTGGCAATAATACTCATCACAAGCACTGCAAGTGTAGTCGTCTTCACTCCGCCGGCAGTCCCCATAGGAGAACCTCCAACCAGCATAAGAAACAGACAGATCATTACACTTCCGCTGGTCAGCGCCCCCTGAGCAACTGTAAAAAACCCTGCAGTTCTTGTGGTCACAGACTGAAATGCCGCTGCCATCAGCTTCTGTCCAAAGGACAGACTTCCCAGTGTGTCCGGGTTCTTATACTCAAACAGTAAAATACAGATTGTCCCACCAAGGAGCAAAATCCCGGTTGTAGTCAAAACCAGCTTGCTCTGCAGACGAAGGGTCCGGAATAATCTGCCAGGAGAAAGCTTCTTCTGAAAAACCAGCTTTATTCTTTCTCCAAGATCCCACCATACGTTAAAGCCAAGTCCAGAAGCAATAATTAATCCCATAGTTGTCACATTCACCAGAGGATTGGTTACATAGTCTGCCAGACTGTTCTCTCCCAAAAGATCGATTCCTGCATTGCAAAAGGCTGAAACCGCTGTAAAAACAGCCTGTCCCAGACCTTTCACCAGTCCAAACTCTGGTACAAAGCAGAATGCATAGCCGACGGCTCCGATTCCTTCTGCTGCAAACACACAGAGAACCACTTTTCTCACCACTGTTACCAGACCGGACATCTGCTCCAGATTATAGGATTCCTGGATCATTCTGCGGTTCTTCAGACTGATCTTCTTATTCAGGGAAATAAAAATAACGCTTGCAAGTGCGATCAGTCCAATTCCGCCAATCTGTATGAGCAAAAGGATCACCAGTTTGCCAATCAGACTCCAGTGAGTGGCTGTGGTCACAGTCACAAGACCGGTTACACATACGCAGGTGGTGGCTGTAAACATAGCATCGGAGAACGAAGTGGTCTGGCCTGCTGCCGTACAGAAAGGCAGCCACAGAATTAATCCTCCTACAAAAATTACCCCCGCAAAGCTGAGGGTAATGATCTGTGCCGTATTCAGTTTATGCAATTTATATTGCAGGTTTTGAATGAACATAAGCTTCCTTTATGCCACTGCCCTCAGCATCTTTTGCAAAATATTCTGCTGCAGAATGTCAGGAACAATGACTCTTTTATAATTACGGTTCACCTGCCGTCGGCACATAGCTCAAAGGATTTCTGCAAAATGTGTATCACATACTGTAAAACCCAGTCGGAAATATGCCCTGAGACAAGTGAACCGTATTATCACTGTTATTTCCTATAGTTATGAGAAAGGGACTCACAAACCTCCCACATATATGGAGTGACGCTCTTCTCCATTGCAAGAGCTTCATTGATATCGAAATCAACGAAATCACCATGGCGGTATCCAACAACACGGCTCTTCTTGCCTTCCAGAAGAAGGTCTACTGCCATAGCACCCATCATGGATGCATATACACGGTCTTTACATGTTGGGCTTCCACCACGCTGCATGTGACCAAGGATAGTAGCACGTGTCTCGATTCCTGTAGCAGCCTCGATACGAGTTGCCATAGCCTGTGAATGGCCGATACCCTCTGCATTGATGATGATGTGGTGTTTCTTACCCATCTTACGGCTCTCAATAATGTTATTGATCAGCTTCTGCTCATCATAGTCATACTTCTCAGGGATCAGAACATCCTCTGCTCCGTTGGCAATACCGCACCACAGTGCAAGCCAGCCGGCTCCACGTCCCATAACCTCGATGATACTGCATCTCTCATGGGAAGTAGATGTATCACGAACCTTGTCAATTGCTTCCATAGCTGTATTAACAGCGGTATCAAAACCGATGGTGTACTCTGTACATGCAATGTCAAGGTCGATGGTTCCTGGAATTCCGATTGTATTGATTCCAAGGTTAGCAAGCTTCTGTGCTCCGGCAAAGGAACCGTCTCCACCGATTACAACAAGTCCGTCAATACCGTGCTTGCGGCAGATCTCTGCACCACGCTGCTGTCCTTCCGCTGTGCGGAACTCGGCACATCTTGCAGTGTAAAGAATTGTACCACCACGCTCGATGGTGTCGGATACATCTCTTGCTGTCATATCGATGATCTCTTCGTTTAAAAGGCCGTTATAGCCCTTCTGGATACCTTTTACTTTAAGTCCGCTGGAAAGTCCACGTCTTACAACTGCACGGATTGCAGCGTTCATTCCAGGAGCGTCACCGCCACTGGTAAGGACACCAATGGTCTTAATTTTGTTTTCTGCCATAATAATCTCCTCCATCTTATGAATCGTCGGGAGCTGTGTCTCCATTTTCAGTGGAAACGCCCTCGTTTTTCTATACACATATTCAGCATTAGTTTATAGCATTTTCAAAGGTTTTTCAAGACTCTTTCCTTAAGTAATTGCCGAAATTACACTCTGTTTTCCGTGATTTTACCATAATTTTCCATATGCTTGTCTGATTCTTCACTTTAAAGCGTTTTCAGAGCTCTTTCTACAACCCGGATATTGCCTTCACCATATTTTTTACTCATCTGTGCAAGCCATTCATCCTGCAGATTTACATGGTATGCAGCAGACAGTTTTTTCATTGCTTTTACATCTTTCAGATAAATAACGACAGTGTCTGTACCCTGAGAATTCCGTAGATCCTCCAGAAGCCCTTTTTCTTTCTGGCTGTAATCGTCCTTACTTTCAAACTGGATCCAGAGTTCTCTCGGAATATCGGAGAAAGGCCGTACCTTTTCCAGGATCAGCTTGCTGGCCTTGTCATCCTCGGCAGATACCCGTCCCTGGATGAATACCCTGGCATCCTCATTGATCATATTCTGCCATTTCTCATAATCTCTTGGAAAAACCATGACTTCTACAGTTCCAACCAGATCCTCCACGGTAAGAAACGCCATCACTTTGTTTGTCTTGGTATACTTCACGTTTTTCTCTGTGATCATGCCTCCGATGATGACTTTCTGATTGTCCCGTACTTTTGACTCATCCGGTTCACCACCTTCACGGTCATCTTCATCTGATGGCTGGAAATCGATAGTTCTTGCGGAAATCATTTTTTCCATCATATTACGGTAGCGATCCAGAGGATGACCGCTCAGGTATATGCCAAGGACTTCTTTTTCGTAGGACAGAACCGTCTCTTTGTCATATTCTTCCAGATTCGGCATACGGATCTCAAATTCTTTTTTTTCATCTTCGCTGGCAATGTCGAATAAGCTGAGCTGCCCTGCCATAGACTGCTTCTTGTTTCGGGAAATGTCATCTACGATCTGACCAAAAACGACCATCTTCTGATGACGGTTTCCTTCCAGACAATCCAGAGCACCGGCCTTGATAAAGTTCTCAATGGCACGCTTGTTCACAGCTTCAATATTCCGCTCAATAAAGTTCTTCACGGAAAGGTACTCGCCATGTTCTTTTCTCTCTGCAACAATAGCCTCGATGACCGGACGCCCTACGCTCTTGATTGCGGAAAGCGCATAGAGGATCGAGCCTCCTGATACAGAAAAACCATACTCGCCTTTGTTGATGTCCGGCGGCAGGATCGGAATGTTCATCTGACGGCAGACCTGAATATACTCGGCAACCTTGGTAGGCTTGTCGATTACGGAGGTCATCAGCGCAGCCATATATTCTACCGGATAATAGTATTTCAGAAAGGCAGTCTGATACGTAACATAGGCATATGCCGCCGCATGGGATTTGTTAAATGCATACTGTGCAAAATCGATCATTTCATCGTAGATCTTATTTGCAATTTTCTCATCAATTCCATTTTTAATACAGCCGGGAACACCTTCCTCTTCGTTTCCATAGACAAAAGCCTGGCGTTCTTTTTCCATAACTGCCGCAAATGTATCGCTGTAAAAAGAAAAGGCCTCCCTCTTCAAAGGAAGGCCTTTTCTCAGCGCATATCCACACGCAAGGGCTTAGGAAACAGTAATACTTACATCCTTAAAGACATGCGTATTCATACCGTCACCAAAAGAATAGTTCTCAGCAGCCGTAACAGTTACGTCAGCCATAACAGTAGAACCTGACTGAATTACATAAAGCAGGTCAGCACCGGAAACCAACTCAACACCATCAACCTTAACCACAAGGCTGGTGATAGTATAAGAAGAATTCACCGGACTGAACATCGAAGTAGTAATTTCCTTGACCTTGGTAGTACCGCCAGTTACCGTACCAGTAAAGGTCGGTGCAGTTTCAGTTGCCTGTTTCGGCAGAACCTCAAAAGGTACAGTGGCAATCACATTCGCCTTACCGTCATAAGTTGCAGTAATCTCAATCGTATACTTGCCAGCCGCTGTGCTAGTGCCAAAGATTAAAGTCTTCTCGGATGCGGTATCCGCACCATCGCCAGACATATCAAGGGTCACATTAGAGGTCAGATCGCCGGTGATACCGGTCGAATAAACATCGCCATTCGCATCTTTGACCGTTGCTTTGACAGTAACATCTTTGGTATCGCTTACTTCATAATTCCGCGCAGCAAGATCAAATTTCAGGGTCTTAGAGGTCCCAAACGTCATCGAAGCCTCGTTGTCTACATCGGCAGTAACAGTGGTCTTGGGCGCATTAATGTCCTCCAGTTCAAATCCATCGAACGCGCCGGTGGAGTCGATGACCAGAACATCAATATCAACGTCGTCGTTGCCACTCTCATCCATGATCCAGAAGGCGTTGACCAGGTACTTGTCTGCACCGCCCTCTGTGTAAGAGGATGCCTCAGGCAGTTTGTCACCGCTGGTGTACTTCAGACCGATCTTGCTGTCGTCATCTGCCTTGGAGTCAACCAGCAGCACGGTGGTGTCTCCAGTCACGTTCAGCTGGGCCCCGTTGACGGCAATGTACTTAGCCACATTGGCCTCGTTGCCGCCGCGATACATAGTTCCAGCAGTATAGGATGCTCCAGCGTCCTTGGCGTTCTGAATGGTACCATAGACAGTGACATCCTTAATATTGTTGTCCTTGTCAATTTCAGAGTAACCAATCAAAGTGCCCTGGGCCCGAATATTCTTGCTGTAAGAGGTGTCCTCGATTACAGTCTTATTCTCGGAACCGGTCCAGATGGTGTATTTTACATCTCCGCTTGCTGTCTTAACGCCTCCAGTGACAATGTAAGCATAGTTGTCGCTGGACTGTCCCACCAAGTCCGTGCTCTGCACCTTGACCGCGGCCATCATGACGCGGGTCAGACCGTCGCTCTCCTTGGTAAAGACAGCGGTAGCCGCATTCGTGGCTGTAAACGCGTTGTCAGCCAAAGCCTTGAACTGTTTGCCGGTGATCTGCTTGGAACGTCCCGCGTCTGTGTACAGGATAATGGCTGCATCATCAGCAACTGCAACATTTGCGATCTTGTCCACATTGCCGCCCTGCGCGTTGGCTTGAGCAGAAATATATTCAAAGCCATTGTATTTATTGTTCAGGGTCAGCGCCTCAAACTTCATGTCCGAGTCAGAGCCAGACACTTTATAAGCAGTACCGACTTTGACGGCAACGCTGTCGTCAGACATTGTTACCTTCTTTCCCGTTCCGTCGAAGAAACGGACTTTTGCCTGATCGCCGTCCAGGCCACTGGTGCCCTTACCGACAACCACCGCCACATCACCGGGGAAGGCGCCTGTGCCTTCATCCGTGTCCATGTCGAGGATGACGCCGTTGAAAATATAGGCCTTTACGGTGTCACCAGTGGTGACATCGGAATCCTCTTCCTTCATGTTATACCACTTGCCGTCCAACTCATATTGGACATAACCAGATTTCTCCCGATAGCCAGTCAGCTCACCGGTCACAATATCCGCACGGACAATATCCTTGCAGTCCTCATACAGGTTTGTGGACAGAACCGCGTAATCGTCTTTCTCGATGGACTTGTCGATGTTTTCATCGCTGAAGTTGTAGGATTTCCCGTTGAAGGTAATCTTGTCAGAACCAACGTAGGTGACCTGACCGCCAGTATAGGTAGTGATGATGGCAGTGTCGATCTTGTTGTTTCCGTCAGCGTCCACAAAAATCACCTTATTCATGGACACTTTATTCGCAGCGGTATCATCGAAATAGCTCAAAGGTTTATCAGTTGCGTTTTCATCATCCACGTAGGTCTTAATCGTTTGACCATCCACAGAGTAAGAAGTCCCATCAAACTTGACCTTGGAACCATCCAGAGAGACTTGGTTCATCAGCGTGCTGTAAACAGTATTGTCGCTGGTGGCATACACACCCAGAACCTCGTTGGTCTTGCCTCCCTTGAACATAACCTCGACCTTCTGGCCCAGCAGGTTGGAGTAGTCAACGGTCAGCTTGGTGAAAGTCTCACTCGTCTTAGTGTTATCGGGAACAGGATCACTGGCATTTCGGTCAGAAGAGCTCATAGCAATCTCGATGCTGTTGCCATCCACGCTCACCAAGGTGCCCACATAAACCCAAGCGTCATACTTGTCCCGCAGCAGGGTGATCTTGTCGTTGGTGCTGCCAACCACCTTATCCTGGGGGGTGACTTGGGTAATCAGGTTGCCGTTGGCGTCGGTGACGATGGTGGTCTTGTACTCCACCTCATAGGCGTTCATGGCATTCCACACCATCTGCGCCGCGTTGTCACGGGTCAGAGCGGCGGCGGTGTCCATGTTCTCCAGGCCGTCATACAGGCCCTTCTGCGCGGCACGGACGTTGACGTTGGTCTCCCAAGCGTTGCCGGTAAAGCTCTCGTTGTCAGAGTTGTAGCCCAGGCAGACCAGCAGCATCTTGGCCAGCTGGGTGCCGGTCACGTTGCCGTTGGGGCTGAAC
>OGZL01001384.1_pt1 | contig 18872 bp, 13 predicted proteins | sample 1576761 | NCBI WGS metagenome assembly OGZL01 (sample SAMEA3541595, study PRJEB24748) | human gut metagenome | biome: human gut; feature: human-associated habitat; material: faeces | place: China | collected 2012
ATTCGGCGCTGATATAATACAGCTTGCGTCCGGTGACGGGCTGCACGCGGTCGGCCCGCCGAGACCACTGCCGCTCCGGAGACCACCGAGGCAGCACCCGAGACCACTGTTGAGACCACTGTTGAGGCCACCGCTCCCGAAACCACCGAGGCTGCTGTCTGCCCCCTGGAGGACGGCGTTTACACTGCCGAGTTTGACACGGATAGCTCCATGTTCCATGCCAATGAGTCTTGCGATGGCAAGGGCACGCTGACCGTGCAGGACGGCAAGATGACCATTCATGTCAGCCTGGCCTCCAAGTCCATCGTAAACCTGTTCCCCGGCCTGGCCGAGGATGCCCAGAAGGAGGGCGCAGAGCTGCTGCAGCCCACGGAGGACACCGTCACCTATTCCGACGGCCTGACCGAGACCGTTTACGGCTTCGATATCCCCGTGCCCTACCTGGATGACGAGTTTGATCTGGCCCTCATCGGCAAGAAGGGCGTTTGGTATGACCACAAGGTCTCCGTTTCCAACCCCGAGCCCAAGCAGACCCTTGTTTCCGACCTGGCGGATGGCAAATACACCGTTTATGGCACCCTGGAGGGCGGCACAGGCAAAACCAACCTGGTCAACCCCACACTGCTGACCGTGACCGATGGCAAGGGCATTGCCACCGTGGTTCTCAGCAGCAGCAAATATGACTATATGATCGTGGACGGCGTGAAGTACGAGCCCGTCAGCAACGAGGGCGGCTCCTCCTTCGAAATTCCCGTAACCGCACTGGATGTGAAGATTGCCGTGGTGGCCGATACTGTGGCCATGAGCACCCCCCACGAGATTGAATACACCATTCTCCTGGATTCCTCCACGCTGGAAGAACTGAAATGAGAAGATTTTTTGCACTGATTTTGGCGGCTCTGCTGCTCAGCGGCTGCGCCGCCGCACCCCAGCAAAGTGCGGAAACAACCGCGCAGACCACGGCTGCACCCCAAACAGTCAGCTGGGACAGCCTGACATTTACCGGGCCCCGGCCCATGCACTATGCAGAAACCTTCGCCATTTATGACGAGGCCAGCGGATACCGGAAGATCACCGTTGGTACGGACCAGACCATTCTGGTGGTCCCGGAAGGCGCCCAGGTGCCCCAGGGTGTCCCGGCGGATGTAATTGTTCTGAAGCAGCCGCTGGAGCATATCTATGTGGTTTCCAGCGCAGCCATGGATTATTTCTGCAAGCTGGATGCCATGGATACCGTACGGCTCAGCAGCCTGAAGGAAGACGGCTGGTACCTGCCGGAGGCAAAGCAGGCCATGGCAGAGGAAAAGCTCCTGTATGCCGGAAAATACTCTGCGCCGGACTATGAAACGATTCTGGCGGAGCGCTGTGACCTGGCAATCGAGAATACCATGATTTACCATACGCCGTCTGTCATGGAGCAGATCCAGGGCCTGGGCATTCCCGTTATTGTGGACCGCTCCAGCTATGAAAGCCATCCCCTTGGCCGCATGGAGTGGATCAAATTCTATGGAGCCCTTCTGGGGAAGGACAGCGAGGCTGTCAGCTATTTTGACGCTCTGATGAACAATCTGACGCCGGTTATGAATCAGGAGTCTACCGGAAAGACCGTGGCGTTTTTCTACGTCACGGCCGCCGGGGCGGTGAGTGTCCGCAAGAGCTCGGACTATATTTCCAAGTCCATCTCCCTGGCAGGCTGCACGCCCATTGTCTTCGAAGAAGATGAGAATGCCGGTGCCACCTCCTCCCAGACCATTCAGATGGAGGCCTTCTACAATGCGGCAGTGGATGCGGATATGCTCATCTACAACAGCACGGTGGATGGAGAACTGAAGGATATGAATGCCCTGCTGTCCAAAGCGCCGCTGCTGGCGGATTGCAAGGCGGTGAAAACCGGCCAGGTCTGGTGCGTTACCAAGAATTTCTATCAGGAATCCCTGGCTCTGGGGAATTTTATTCTGGATGTGAATACGGCGGCAGAGGACAATGGCCGGGAGCTGTATTTTCTGAAACAGCTGACATAAGGAGGCACACGTGTGAAAAAAAGAGGACGCAGAATATGGGGCTTTGTGCTGCTTTTCTTGCTGGTGGCTGTTTTCCTGCTGTGGAATCTCCATGCCGGAAGCGTGTCCATTTCCGCGGCAGAAATCCGGCAGATTCTGCTGGGCCGCAGCCAGGACAGCACAAAATGGAATATTATCCGCAGCATTCGCCTTCCGAGGCTGCTGTCGGCGCTGATTCTGGGCGGAGCACTGTCGGTTTCCGGCTATCTGCTGCAAACCTTTTTCCATAACCCCATTGCCGGTCCCTTTGTGCTGGGTATCTCCTCCGGTGCGAAGCTGACGGTTTCCATCACCATGATTTTCCTGCTGAGCCGCGGAATGGTATCCAATTCGGCAACGCTGATCTTCTCCGCCTTTTTTGGCGCCATGATTTCCATGGGCTTCGTGCTGATCATCTCCCAGAGGGTGAAGCAAATGAGCCTGCTGGTGGTCTGCGGCGTTATGATCGGCTATATCTGTTCTGCGCTGACGGATTTCTTTGTGACCTTTGCGGATGATTCCAACATTGTGAACCTGCACAATTGGTCCGTGGGCTCCTTCTCCGGAAGGACCTGGACGGATGTGCGTGCCTTGGCAATTGTCTGTGCCCTGGGCGTGGGCCTGAGCTTTTTGCTGAGCAAGCCCATCCGGGCCTACCAGATGGGAGAGGTCTATGCCCAGAATATGGGCGTACCCCTGAAAGCCTTCCGGGCGGCGCTGATTCTGCTGTCCAGTGTGCTCTCCGCCTGCGTGACGGCCTTTGCCGGGCCCATTTCCTTCGTGGGCATTGCAGTGCCCCACCTGATGAAAATCCTTTTTAAGACGGCGGAGCCCATGGTGATGATCCCGGCCTGCTTCTTGGGCGGCGGGGCCTTCTGCCTGATGTGCGATCTCATTGCCCGGACGGCCTTCGCGCCCACCGAGGTGAGCATCAGCTCCGTAACCGCTGTATTTGGCGCACCGGTGGTCATCTATATGATGGTTCGAAGAAAGGCGGCCAGAGAATGAGCGACTTTTTATCCACAGAAAATCTGACCGTTGGCTACGACGGGCAGCCCCTGATCCGGGAGGTGTGCCTCAGCGTTCAGCGGGGCAGGATCGTGACCCTTATCGGCCCCAACGGCTCCGGCAAGTCCACCATCCTGAAAACCGTCGTTGGGCAGCTGTCCAAGGTGTCCGGCACGGTGCTGCTGGAGGGAAGCCCCATGGAGCAGCTGCGGCAAAATGAGATCGCTAAGAAAATGGCCATTCTCATGACCCAGCGGGTGCACCCGGAGCTCATGACCTGCTTTGATGTGGTCAGCACCGGCCGCTACCCCTATACCGGGGCCCTGGGCCTGCTGAGCAAGGAGGACAAGCGCATTGTCATGGACGCCATGGCTTTGGTACACAGCGCCGACCTGGCGGACCGGCCCTTTGAGGCCATCAGCGACGGCCAGCGGCAGCGAATCCTGCTTGCCCGTGCCCTGTGCCAGCAGCCGGAAATCATCGTCCTGGACGAGCCTACCAGCTACCTGGACATCCGCTATAAGCTGGAGCTGCTGACAATCCTGAAGACCATGGTGCGGGAGAAAAATCTGGCGGTGCTCATGTCCCTGCACGAGCTGGACCTGGCGGACCGGGTCTCTGATACGGTGGTCTGCGTCAGCGGCGACAGAATCGACCGCATAGGCACCCCTAAGGAGATTTTCACCAGCGACTATATTGCCCGGCTCTACCATATGGAGCCGGGGAGATACGACCCCTGCTTTGATACTCTGGACTATGTGCCGAAGGCATAAAAATAATGCGCTGCGAGCCTTCGCAGCGCATTATTTTTATGGAAATTACCCGTTCTTGTGAATCTCCTCGGGCAGGACGCCGCGGTTGGAGATGGTCTTGGGGGTGATTTCTCCGGAAGCCGTCAGGGCAATCTTGGTCAGGATGGGGCCTACCAGCTCGTAGATCAGCACGGAGAAGAGGACGATGCTGCGCATGATGGCACCCTCGGCACCGAAGTCTGCGGCGACGGTGGCGGACATACCCAGAGCCACACCGGCCTGGGGCAGCAGGGTGATGCCCAGGTATTTGCACACGGTCTTGGGGCAGCCAACCATCCGGGAGCTGACACTGGCGCCGACGATCTTACCGGCGGAACGCATGAGGATATACACCAGACCAATGCCCACAACGGCGGCGCTGCCGAAGACCCGCAGGTCCAGCTCTGCACCGGAGAGCACGAAGAACAGAACGTAAACGGGGGCGGTCCAGCGGTCGGTCCGGTACATGATCTCGTCGGAGAAGTCACACAGGTTGCAGAAGATGGTGCCGCACATCATGCACACCAGCAGGGAGGAGAAGCCGATCTCTACGCCGTTGCCAAAGGTCAGCTCGATCTTGGAGAAGGCGGTGCACAGGAACACGAAGGCCACGGCCAGACTCAGACGCTTGGAGCGGGAGTTGAAGAATTTTTCCACAATGCTGAAAACCCAGCCCAGGGCGGCACCCAGAACCAGAGAAGCAACGATCTCAACAAGCGGGTTCACAATGACGGAGACCAGATTGATGGAGCCGGAGATCAGGGCCTTGGCAATACCGGTGGACACGGCAAAGACGATCAAACCCACGGCATCGTCCAGAGCCACGATGGGCAGCAGGATGTTGGTCAGGGGACCCTTGGCCTTGTACTGGTTGATGACCATCACCGTGGCAGCAGGTGCGGTAGCGGTTGCAATAGCGCCCAGCACGATGCAGGTGTACACGGGCAGGGTGTCGCCCAGGAACAGGTGCAGGATCAGAAGTCCCACGTCCACGAAGATGGTGGCGGACAGTGCCTGAAAAATGGCGATGATGGTGGCCTGGCGGCCAATGTGCCTCAGTTCCTCCAGCCGGAATTCATTGCCGATGGAGAAGGCGATGAAGCCCAGGGAAACATCACTGATGAGCCCCAGCTTTTCCACGAAGTCAAAGCTCGGCAGGCCCAGGTTGGGGATGCCCAGGGCGCCCAGGCACAGCGGCCCAATCAGCACGCCGGCAACCAGGTAGCTGGTCACGTCAGGCAGATTGAATTTGGAGGCCAGACGGGACAGAAACAGTCCTGCGAACATGGCAAGACCGATGGCGAGCAAGTATTCCATAAAGAAATGCCTCTTTTCATATAAATCTTTCTTTTGCCATGCTATTATAGCATGGCATTTTTCGGATGCAAGAGCTTGTATTTCACAAGAATTTTGGATTTTTTGTACGGCTAATTGTAAACTTTTATAGATGTTGACCGTAAAGAGCAACTACATCGGTAAAATGGGGGGAAAGCGCTTGATTCAGGAAATAAAACGGGCTATAATGCGTGTAAAAAAGGAGGAAGCATAAATGGAATCTCTGAATGCATTGATCAAAAGCTGGGTTTCCCAGGGGCTTGTGGATAAAATCTTTACGGCGCTCATTACGCTGGTGGTGGGTATCCTGGCCATCAAAGCCGTCATGCGGCTGCTGACCCGGGCCCTGGAAAAGTCCAAGCTGGAAAAGGCGGCCTATAGCCTGATTTTGTCCCTTGTGAAGGTAGGGCTATACCTGCTGCTGGGTCTGAGCCTGGCCACCAGCTTCGGCATTGATGTCACCGGCGTGGTGGCGCTGGCCAGTGTGCTGACATTGGCTGTGTCTCTGGCCCTGCAAAATATGCTGACCAATGTGCTGGGCGGCTTTGCGCTGCTGACAACCCATCCCTTCCACTCCGGGGACTATGTGGATATCGGCGGCCAGTCCGGCACCGTGACCCAGATCGATATGAGCTATACCCGGCTTGTCACCGTGGACAATAAGGTGGTCTGCATCCCCAACAGCACGGTGCTGGCCTCGGAAGTGGTGAACTACTCCGCCAACGATACCCGCCGGGCGGAAATTCAGGTTTCTGCGGGCTATGACGCCCCCACCCAGAAGGTCATCGACGCCCTGGTTCTGGCGGCGACTGTGGACAATGCCCTCTTGGAGCCCGCTCCCTTTGCGGCAGTGGTGAGCTATGGGGACAATGCCATTAACTACACCCTGCGCTTCTGGGCAAAGACCGAGGACTACTGGGATGTGTACTTCAAGGTCAACCAGCGCGTCAAGGACATTTTCGACGAGCAGGGCATCCCCATGACCTACCCCCATCTAAACGTCCATTTTGATAAGGAGTTTCTGGAGAGCCGGAAGCATTGAAACGAAAAAGCTTCCCTACCGGGGGAGCTGGCTCGGCGAAGCCGAGACTGAGGAGGGGCGTACCGGATGAGAGCGGCAGGGAAATACGTACCGTTCTCTTGTCAGAGGCCCCTCTTCCATAGATTATGGTATAGCTGCCGCCGGCAGCTATAGGAGGATGAGATTCGCTGCGCGACGCACCGCCGCTGCGGCGGTCCCCCTTCCCCGGTGGGGAAGGTTAGGGTGCAAATGATTTGCTTTCCCTGTCCCCTTATGCTATACTTGCCTTATTTGTTGGAACAATGCGAAGAGAGGAAAAACATGGAAACAAAGGAATCGGTCCTGCAAAGGGTCTTTGGCTATTCGGCCTTTCGGGGCGGGCAGGAGGCGCTGATCGATGCGCAGCTCCGGGGGCAGGATGCCTTCGGCATTATGCCCACCGGCGGCGGAAAGTCTCTGTGCTACCAGATCCCCGCACTGTTGCTGCGCGGTGTAACGCTGGTTGTTTCCCCGCTGATATCCCTGATGAAGGATCAAGTAGCAGCGCTGACGGACAGCGGCGTAGCGGCAGCTTATATTAACAGCTCTCTGTCCGAGGCCCAGATGTCTGCCGTATACCGCAATCTGCGCCGAGGAGCTTATAAAATTGTCTATGTCGCCCCGGAACGACTGACCGGCGAGGGGTTCGTTGCCCTGTGCCGGCAGCTGGATCTTTCCCTGCTGGCCGTAGATGAGGCGCACTGCATTTCTCAATGGGGGCAGGATTTCCGGCCAAGCTATCTGCGCATTTTGGAGTTTATCCAGGCGCTGCCCGTCCGCCCGGTCGAAGCGCATTTGGAAGCTTCTCCATAAACTCATAGAGTACTTCAAATTCCTGGTTTACATCGATCCGGAGCGCCTGGAAAACACGCTGACAGGTCTTCTTGACTGTCTCCTTTTTCTCCTTTTCCGGAAGGAAATCCAATGTTTTTTCAATGATTTCACGGAGTTTCGTGGTCGTATCGATCCGATTTCCACGGCGGATCTCATCCGTGATCGCTTTTGCCAGCTCCTCGCAGTACGGTTCGTCTGAATTTTCGTACAGCATGCCCGCCAGCTCCTCACGCTCGATCGTGTCAAGGCGCTCGGCGGCGCTGATGCCTTTTTCCTGATTCAGGCGCAGATCCAGCGGCCCATCTACCTTGAACGAAAAGCCTCGCTTCGGATTGTCAATCTGCATCGAAGACACGCCCAGATCGGCTAAAATAAAATCAAAACCACCCGCTTCTTTGGCAATCTCATCGATTGTACAGAAGTTCTGGAGACGGATTGAAAGCATGTCCTCGCCATAGCCCGCTTCTTCCAGGCGTTTCCGCGTCTTGGCGGATTCCTCCGGATCAACATCGGTCGCATACATATGTCCCTGCCCTTTCAGGCAGGCCAGCATTGCCTTCGTATGTCCGCCGTATCCTAGCGTCGCATCAAATCCGACCTGCCCCGGCTGGATCTGCAAAAAGTCCAGAATCTCCTGCACCATAATGGAAATATGCATGCCTGCTGGTGTATTTCCCTTCTGAATCACGTGCTGGATCGTGTCCTGATACTTCTCCGGCTGCAACTCTTTATATTTTTCTTCAAATTTTTTTGGATATTTTCCTTTATATCTGACACGCCGTTTGTGTGGTGTCTGATTTTCCTGATCCATAAAAGCCTCCCATATCTGCTTAGATTTTCCATTGATTTTCCCATCTGTCAAATCGAAAATCATATTGGTTCAAGCATATATGGAAGGCGTTCAAATGTCAATTCTTTCTTGATTTTTCCAGATAAAACGCAGCATCATAGGTATACAATAAAGGCGTTTTGGTTGAAATGTTTCTCCGGGCAGATGTTTGCAGATGAGCCATCAAATCTTTCTGTATATAAAATACTCATTCTCCCCAATGTCTGACGCTCCTGCCTGCCCGGATACTCCTTTTCAACGTGCATAGTATGACAAATTGTGTGGTGTTTTGCATCGGCTGGATACTTGACACGGCATCCCGCTTTCAATAAAATGATTATATACCGTACATTGATGTACGATACAATCCCTTTTTAGCTAATTTATATAATTTTTACTTATTTTTCATGTAATTATACACAACTATGAGTGTAAAAAATTGCACCAGAATCCTACATGACAAATATACATGATTGCACATCTTATGGATATCTAACAGGAGGTTTTATGACGCACGATAAAAAACGGCTGCTCTCGATCGGCGAGGCAGCCAAAGCGTTGGAAGTGACCCGGCGCATGATTTTAAATTATGAAGACAAGGGTCTTATTCTGCCGGATCAGAGAGACGGTATCAATGGAAACCGTTACTATACAGCAGACACCGTCTCGCGCATCCGGAGCATCCGCATTCTGCAGAATCTCGGTCTGTCGCTGGATGATATCTATGCCTATTATCACGGCACGACGGATCTGGAGCCGCTGATCACTCGTCTGGAAGATCTGCGTGACGAGATCAGCCGGAATATTGAGAAATTAAAAGAACATTCAAAAGGGCACAATGACTTTGAAATCCGACAGATAGAACTTCCCGCCCAGACCGTTTACTGCCAGGATCTGCATTCGACAGAACTTGAAGACAAGAAAGAGCAATTACGTGGCGTCTTCATCAAGGCGATCCGTCAATATGGTTCTGACACCACCCAGCATATGTTTTTCACCGAATACAACCTTTCGAATCCGGGCGATTTTACCTGCTGCATCGCCGTCCCGCCGGAAAGCCGGGGTGAACATCTCGTCACCCTGCCCTGCCAGAAAGCGCTCTGTATCTTTTATCACGGTGCCTATGAAGGTCTTCCTGTAATTGTGAAGCATCTTTGTGCGTATGCAAACAAATATCAGATTCCATTAAAGGGCACCGCCCGCCACCTCTATCTGGAGGGACCGCCCCAGCACAAAAATCCTGAGAATTTTCTGACGCAGGTAGCGGTTCTGATGGCGGATGATACCCTTTAACCAAAACTTATTTCTCTAATTTTATTATTTTAATTCCTCTGGGCGCAGCACGCATGGACCCACTCTATAAAATTATCGGCCGCGGCAGCCCGCATGGACATAAACAAAGCCCTGATCCGTATAATCCGTAAAACTCCGGTACTCCGTCAGATCCTCCTGCGCCGCATATCCCGGCGTATTGACTGGAAATACGATCGGCTCCGAACGTGCCTATCTGTATCCAGAATCACTGCCTTACACTTCAATCGCCCCAAACCGGAACGAATACAGGTAGCGCTCCGCCACCCTTTTTCCTGTCATCTGTTCTAGTGCGCGGGTATAGTAGCGCACCTGTGCCTCATAGCGGCGGATCAGAATGTCTGAATTTTCCACATAATCTGTCTTATAATCCACCAGAACCAGCTTGCCGTCCTCCTCAAAAAAGGCGTCGATGATACCCTGTATCAGAATCCGCTCATCCGAATCCCAGTCGCCCATTTCGCGCGCCGGAATACCGATGACGAACTGTTTTTCCCGGTACAGTTTCCCGGCTGCTGCCGCTCTCTGCATGCGTTTTCCCAATGAACTGGCTGTCAGTTTTGCCAGATCTGAGCCACGCACCAACGCCGCCGCCTCGGCGTCCATCCGCCCCTCAGCCGCCAGCTTCGCCGGAAATGCATTTAACTCCTGTCTCGACATTGCCTGCTCAAACGGCAAAAACTGCAACACACGGTGGTACGCTGTACCGCGCGTCGCGCCGCCTTTTTCTTCCTGCTCCTTCTCCATAAACACTGGCAGCGTCGGCAGAAATACCATCTCCTCCTCTTCTTCCTCCATGCCCTTTTTCTTGAGTTCAGAAACGGACATCTTGGTGTTGAGACTCAGATCGTCCAGGTATGGGTACTGGAAATGGTAGTTGTTGCTGATGATCGATTCTATTTGCCTGATATTTTCGAGCCGATTTTGCGTGTTTGGATGATTCTCGTCATTCGACAAATGGCTGTCCTCCCCCGCCAGCCACCGCAGCCACTCTCTCGATAACGTCTGGCGTATCTGCGTGCCGATCTCACGGTCGATCTGGTCGGAAAGCGTTTCCATCTGATATGAAATCCACGGATTTTTTTCCGGAATACTCATCAAAATCCAATCCAGATACGAGGAAGCCAGCGTCAGAATCGTATACGGAATCGCCCCGTGTTCGGCTGCCACTGCGCTCCACTTCGCAATCCGATCCTCCAATTTCCGGGAGGACGCCGTCAGAATCAATTTTTCCTTCGCACGCGTCAGCGCCACGTAAAGAACGCGCAGTTCCTCGCCCAGCGCCTCCAGTTCCATCCGGCGTTTCATCACATTTTTCTTGAGCGTCGGTCCCTTGATGCGCTTCTCGCTGTCCAGATAGTCGGTTCCGATTCCCAGATCCGCGTCGATCAGAAGTTTCCCCCGCGTATCCTGCTTGTTAAAATTTTTTCCCATTCCAGCCACAAACACGATCGGAAATTCCAGTCCCTTGCTCTTGTGGATGCTCATGATCCGCACCACCGTTCCCTCGGAATCCGCCACCGGCGCCTCGCCAAAATCTGTGTTATATTTTTTCAATTTTTCAATATACCGGATAAAATGGAACACGCCCCGGTAGCTCGTCGCCTCATAGGCTGCCGCTTTCTCCACCAGCATATCCAGATTGCCGCGCCGTCCCGCCCCGCCCGGAAGCGCCGACACATAGCGGTAATAGCCCGTTTTGTCGTAAATCCGGTAGAGGAGTTCGTGCATCGGCAGGTAAACAGATTCCTGGCGGAATGTATCCAGAAGAGTAAAGAGTTTTTGGAGTTTTCGGCGCAGGTTATTCTTTTGAATTAATTTATTTTTTTGAAAACGAAACGCATCCGCGATCGACGAATCGTCACTTTCGTCATTCGACTTCACCGGTCCATCCTCGTTCATATACTCCACAACCGCCCGGTAAAGCCCTGCATCCCGCGACCGGTCAACGCCCGCCTTATGTTCCGCCACAATCCACGCCATCTCCTCATCAGAAACGCCGCCAAACGGCGATTTGAGCACCGACGCCAGGGGAATGTCCTGCATCGGATTGTCGATGACTGCCAAAAGATTCAGCACCGTCTCGATTTCCAGCGTATTAAAATATCCCGTCCGAGACTCTGCGACCGCCGGAATCCCCTGCGTCGCCAGCACCTCGATAAATTCTTCCGCCCATCCGCTGACGCTTCGAAGCAGAATCACAATATCCCCGTACTGCGCCCGACGGTAAGCGCCAAGCTCCTTATCCCAGATCGTGATCCCCCGTTCTTTATCCGTCATCTCACGGATCTTTCCGGCGATCATGCGCGCTTCCAGCTCTCTGGCGGTGTAATCGGCTGCCTCATCATCTAACTCGGGGGATTCCGTCTCTTTCTGCGGCTGCGCCGACAAATCCACCAGCAATAGCTCCGTCTTTAACTCATCCAGGCCATCCCGCTCTTCAAAGGCTGCGCCCGGATGCAGTGCCGCATCTTCCGTATAGGATATATTTCCCAGCTTTTCCGTCATGATACGGTAAAAAATCGCATTGATCGATTCCAGTATGTGATCCCGGCTTCGAAAGTTCTGGTGAAGCTCGATCTTCTGGTGCGCGCTCTCCTCCGACGTGTATGTGCTGTATTTTTCCAGAAATAATTCCGGTCTCGCCAGGCGGAATTTATAGATACTCTGCTTGACATCGCCCACCATAAACACATTCGGGCGGTCAAAGCGTTCACCGCTGATGCACTGGATCAGCGTCTCCTGAACCAGATTGCTGTCCTGGTACTCGTCCACCAGAATTTCGTCGTACTGCACAGCGATCTCATCCGCGACTGTGCCTGGTACGCGCACTGTCCAGGCATTTTTCCCCTGCATCTGATCGGTTTCTTCTGCACTTGAAGTTTCCTCCGCCTCGGAACATTCTGCTTCCGGTTCTGTCAGAATCTCCAGCGCAAAATGTTCCAGATCATGAAAATCCACCACATTTTTCTCTTTCTTCTTCGCCCTAAACCGCCGTCCAAATTCCTGCGCCAGCTCCAAAAGTTCCAAAATCCGCTCTTTTCCAGCTTCCATATCCGCAAGCATCTGCTCCGGGGATGCAAACAGATACTCTCCTTTTAACTTTTCAACTGCTTTTTTGACCCGGCTGCGGCAGTCGGAAACAAGCGCCTTTTTCTCCGGATCGACCTCCCCGTTTTTGCCACGGATCGCCGCCAGACGCGAAAATGTAAATTGTTCCAATGCCTCCGAGATCGTTTCAAACGAACCGGCTGCCCCGCAAACTGCCTCCGCATGGCGCAGATCTTCCTCGATCATCGGCAGGTACGGCATCGGTCCCCCCGTCTCCTGGCAGATCTCCCACGCCTCCCGAAGCTGTATTTTCCACTCCTGCGCCTGCAATGCAATATCACGCAAAAGGAATTGCATCCACTCCGTCTGCTTCAGCTCTCCCTGTTCGGTCAAGAGCAGTTCCTCACGGCATTTTTCATACCACGCATCCGGCCACGGGTTACTCTGGGCGAAATTGTAGACCTGCATCACATACTCGGCAATTCCACCGTCCGCCTTGCCCGTCGCATACGCGTCCACAAACTCCTCATACCGTTTCCCGCCGTCGCGGTAATAATCTTCCAGCAGCCCATCCATCACATCAGCGCGCATCAGAAGCATTTCGCCCTCATCGCCGACCCGGAATGCCGGATCGATGTCCAGCCGGTCAAAATGTTCCCGCATGATATGCAGGCAGAAGCTGTCGATCGTCGTGATCTGGGCAAACTGAACCAGAACTGCCTGCTGCTGGAGATGTTCATTTTCCGGCTCCGATTCCAGTTTTTTCTCAATCGCCGCCTGGATCCGCTCCCGCATCTCCGCCGCTGCCGCCCGGGTAAAAGTCATGACAAGCAGGCGGTCTATGTCCTTCGGGTTCTCCCCCTCCGTGATCATCTGGATGATCCGCTCAACCAGCACCGCGGTCTTGCCGCTTCCGGCCGCTGCCGACACCAGGAGGCTTTTCTCCCGCCCCTCAATTACCTGCTTCTGTTCCCTGGTCCAATTTACTGCCATTTCTCGCCCTTTCCTTTTTCATGACTGGTTCTTCTTTCATTCCCACAGTCACAGCCAAACACAAACCTACCGTTCCGTTTTCTTATCCTTTTCTTCCATCTTCCCCCAGATCTCCTCCGGGCTCAGCTTATCAAAACGCCGGAACTGGTAGCCGTCCGTTTTCAAATCAAATCCGCACACACTGTGGTACGGGCAATAATCGCACGCCGTTTTCTGGCCGTTTTTGTACGGCGACGCCGCAATGTTTCCATCCAGAATCTCCCGCCCCATATGCTTCATTTTCCAGTTCACATACGCGCCCAACACACGGAATTTTTCTTCCCCTGCCGCCTGCGAACGCCGCTCAACGATCGCCTCATTTTTAATCGAAACCGGCACAACATCCGAATCCGCCGTCGCCTCCTCGCCCAGCCGGTTATCCAGATGTGCCAGTGCCTCCCGATCGCCGTTTACCAGCCCGTTCATCCGCAGTGCCTTCAAAATATCGGCATTCGTCTCCTCCTCCGACTCCACCGGCTTGCGCTCCACCATCGGATCCTCGATATGATAATAGAAAAGCCCCGCTGGAACCACCGTTTTATCCGGGTATTCCCGCCCGATCTTCTCCATCGCCGCATCCATATAGACGACCAGCTGCAGCTGCAATCCATAATAAATATCCGTCAGGTCAAATTTCGTTTTTCCCGTCTTGTAATCAATGATCTTAAGGTACAGCCGGTCGCCATCCTCGCAGAGATCGATTCGGTCAATCCGCCCGCGCAGATGGATCGCCTCCTCGCTTGAAAGCGGAATCCGCATCGCTCTCAGGTGATCCATCGGTGAAAAACTGACCTCAAACCCGGCTGGCTCAAAATCACCTTTTTTTAGCTGTTCCGTCAGTGCCCAGATCGTCCGATCCGTGATCCGGTATACCTTCCGTTCCAGATACTGATTCCGGTACGAGCTTCCCAGAATCGCATTGCCGTATTCCTCCGTGACCGACACCACACACTCCGCCACCATTTTCTGGCGGTCTTCCTCCGAAATGCCGGAAAACCGGCGATTTTCCTCTTTCATCCGCGTGAAATACATGTCGATCGCCGCATGGAACAGATTTCCGATATCCGACGGGGCAATCTCGTACATCTGCCGTTCCGACAATTCCAGCCCATACGAAAGAAAATGTGCATACGCACACGACGCATACAGCTCCATACGCGTCACACTGCCCCGCAGAATCGGGCTATAGAGCGCCCGCGCCGCCGCCTTCCCGATGCCCGTATCCTGATAGGTATAAAATGCAGCATCCGAGAGCGCCTGCATTTCATCCCGGTACGATTCTGACTGAATAAAGTATCGGTACAGCGATATAAACTGGTCATTTTCCCCGCTTTTTTCATCCTGCAGTCCCCGAAGCACCCAGCTCATGCCAAGCTCCGGCGACCAGAGCGCTTCCTTCTCTTCCTTCGGCTGTTCCAGACGTTTCTCCGGAAATAATTTAAGCAGCTGCAGCATCAGACTCGAAGGACGCATCGCTTTTCCCTCGGCAGAGGACGCCGCACACGACAGATAGAGATAGTCCGATGGCTTTGTCAGCGCCAGATAGAGATAAAATCGTTGCAAAAAGCTTTCCTCCCGCGCGGTCGGCGCCAATTCTACCTGCATTTCCCGCAGCGCCCGGCGATCCGCCTCCGAAAGAATCCCGCCGCGTCCCGAAACAGACGGCACTATCCCGTCATTGACTCCGGCAAAAAACAACACTTTTATATTGGAAAGACGGGTTCGCGTGATATCGCCGACCACGATCCGGTCCACGACCGCGGGGATCAGTCCTACCTTGATCTCCGCAAAACCGGCGTCCAGAATCTCTGCATACTCCCGCTGTCCCATGATCTCCTCGCCAAGAAGCGCCACAATCCGGTCAAACAGATCCATCACCAGCCCATACACCTGCCCGTACTCCTTGGCAAGACTCATATCGCCCACTTCTTCAAACTGCTGCGCCATCGCCGCCAGCTTCTGCTCCATCTCAAGTGCTTCGAGAAAATGGACCAGCGCCTCCGTCCGCTCGCGCACCGTTGCTTTGCGGTTGGAAAACACCTCCCGAAGCGGCAGAAATGGTGTGACAACCGCCTCACGGAACTGATTTAACTCATCCAGATTGATAAGCTCTGCCCCCCGGTACACGCGCTCCCATGTACTGTTCCACCGCTTAAACCCGCGGATTCCAAGCGCAATCACATAATTTTCCGCCTGATAGATCACTTCCGGTGAAAGCCCCGCAAGCGGCATCACCAGCCCTGTTTTCAGGAATCGAAACACCGATTCATAGGAAAAGCCCGATTGCAGCACCTCCAGCGCCGCCCGGATTAGTTCCACCATCGGGTTACTTAAAATATTTTTCTTATAATCAATAAAACACGGGATCTGATTCTTCTCAAACTGCCTCAGAATCTCCCGCGAATATGTCTCCAAGTCGCCGGTAATCACCGCGATCTCCCGGTAACGGATGCCCTCCGATGCCACCAGACGCCGGATTTCTCCGCATAAGAAAGAGATTTCCGCCTGCGGGGTTGCTGCTTCAATTAGACGCAGGCTTTCCCGGTCGTGTTCAGCCGCAGCCCCGCTTTCGTTCCCGCTCCCAGAATGATACACCTTTCCCCTATATCGGAATAATTCATTTTCAATAAATCCCAGTTCCGGGCTGTCCTTAAATCTCCACATTGGTTTTTCTTTCAACAAAATATCCTCATCCCGGCTGCATCCGGCAGCTGCAGCACGGTCAATCAGACGGCAGACGGTATGACGGCTCATGTAAAAGAGCTTCTGCTGCACGCTCTCGCGGTACGGATTGTCCTCCGGATCCATCGTGACCGTCACGATCACCTTCCGGCAGCACCGGAATAAGAGTTCCAGAAGCTCATACTGGATCGGCGTAAAGCCCGTATAGCCATCCAGCGTCACAACGCTGTCGCGGATGAGCTGTGACTGCGGCAGCACCCGGCAGAGAAGGCTTAAAATTTCTTCTTTTACGATCACTTTTTCCTCGGTATACGCCTGGAATGCCCGGTATAAAACCTGCATATCCAGAAGCTTCTGGCGCAGCAGCGGGCTTTTCGTCTCCCCGATCAGCGTCTCCAGCTTTTCCTCCGTGATGCCGTACTGGAAAAACTCAGACAGCATCGATTTGATCTCGCTGATAAAGCCCGCCTTGTCCAGATGCCCTCCAAACAGGTGCAGATTTCCCCGGACGCCCGATGAGACGCGCCGCAGAACCATCGATTTTCCCATATCATCCAGCACCGCCAGATTTTCAATCGCCAGTTCCTCAAACACCCGGTATGCCAGACGCTCAAAACTGACAATATCGATATTCATCACGCCATGGTTCGGATGCAGCATCACGATCTCTTTCTGCGTCTGCATCGTAAACTGTTCCGGCACCAGAGCAAAAAAACGTTCGTCCGGCTCTTCCATCGACTGACGGATCAGATTTTCATACAATGTCCGTGTCTTTCCCGAACCGGAACCACCGATTATAAATTGCAATGACATAGTTTTCCCTCTGTCTTTCTGTCTATGTTTTCTGTCAGATACCAAAGCACTTCCGCCCGGATGCATCCCGGATTCCCATTTCTTCCCGGTATTTCGCCACAGTCCGCCGCGACAGCGTGATCCCCGCTTCCGCCAGTTTTTCTGACAGCACGCGGTCGCTGAACGGCTTTCTCGGATTTTCCGTTTTGATCAGATGGCGGATTGCCTCCCGCGGATCTTTGCCTGTTTCCATCCGATTCACCATTTCTGCCTGAACTGCCGTTTCTTCCTGATTCGCCGCCTCTTCCCGTTCTGCCATTCTTCCCTTATCCGTTGTCCCGAATCCCTCCGCAGCCATGTGTCTTGAAAAGAAATATGACAGCGGAAAAATCCCCCAGCGGCATTGCAGATATTTTTCACGCACTGTCCGGCTCAGCGTCGGCTCGCTGACCCCCAGCGATTTAGCCGCCTGTTTCTGCGTCCACGGAGCCAGTTTTCCACTTCCTTTTGCAAAAAACTCCCCCTGTACGCACAAAATCTCTTCTGCCAGCCGCGACAATGTCTGATTGCGCTGCCCAATGCACTGGCAGACCCATTCAGCCTGTCGGATTTTTCCCTCGATGTAGTCCTTCGCCTCCGTCTCGGTATCTTTCTGCTTCATCAATGACAGATAATACGGATTGATGGCAATCTGCGGCAGTGTCTCATCGGAAAGCTGCATTTCAAATCCGTGTTCCGTCTGTGAGATAATTATATCTGGTACAATATATTTATCATAGCTCTCATCCCCATATCCGCTTCCCGGTTTGGGATTCAGCTCCCGGATCCGCGCTGCTGCCAGAAGCACTTCCTCCAGCTTGCAGGAGCATGCACGGGCAAGCTGCTTCATCTGGTTTTTTCCCAGCAGATCCAGATGGTTGGAAATGATGCGTGCCGCCAGAATTTCGGTTCGCATCGTTCCATTCTGAACAATATCAATCACCGCGCCGCCGTCTTCTGCCAGGTAAGACAGCTGCATCAACAGACACTCCTTCAGCGACCGTGCCCCGATCCCACACGGTTCCAGCCTGCCAAAATTTTTCCAGATCCGTTCTCCTTCTGTCTCCTCAATTCCCAGCCCAGCGCAGAGTTCTCCAAAATTCACGCTGAGATATCCGCTTGCATCCAGATTTTTGATCATATAGCGGAATATTTTTTCTTCTCTTTTCGTCAGATGCAGCATACACGCCTGTTCCAGAAGTGATTCCAAAAGCCCCTCCTGGCTTCGTCCCGGCTCTAATCGCCCCGCCTCTTCTTCCTCATCCTGATAATAAGTCTGGTTCTGGCGGTCAAGGCTGGCAAGTTCTTCAAGTCTGCGGATTTTCTCGTTCAGCTCTCCATTTTCTTCCAGCCGTCCGTTCTCCGGCTCCCGCTCTTCCAGATCCACCACTGGATTTTCCAGCGCCATCTCTTCTATGTACTCTTTCAGCTCTATCTGCCCCATCTGAAGAATATTTGCGGATTGTATCATTTTCTGGGACAAGGTCTGTTTGAGCTTTAACTCCTGTTTCAGTTCCATCGTACCACCCCTGAAAAGATGTAAAACGCCCAGATGCCTCGCCGTTTCTGCCTGCGAAGTACCTGGGCGTCCTGTCTTTTGCCTCCTAATTACTGATCCAGCTCATCCTCGCCGACCAGCTCATCATATTCCTGCTCGTCCAGAAGCTCGTCAAACGCATCTGCCACGATCTCATACTCATCGTCGTCCTCGATGTTTTCCAGGTTCGGCTGTCCGTTCTCATCCTCGCTATAACGGTACAGATATACCTCGCCGTCCTCTGCCTCGATGTCATCCATCGGAAGAAGGGCAATATAATCCTTGCCGCCTGCCGGGAAAATCGTCAGAACAACACACTCAATCTCTCTGCCGTCATCCAATGTCAGAGTCACGGTCATCTCCTCGCCGTTGTCGATCTCTTCCTGCGTCATATTCTTATTATCTGCCATATTTTACCTCTTTCTTTTCTATGCCTTTTCTACGTCCCACAAGATCCGTTGGCGGAATCCTGTCTTGACTCCACTGTATCAGAGTATTCTGTAAAAATCAAGACTTGACTTCCTCATTGTCC
>OGZL01001387.1_pt1 | contig 18864 bp, 11 predicted proteins | sample 1576761 | NCBI WGS metagenome assembly OGZL01 (sample SAMEA3541595, study PRJEB24748) | human gut metagenome | biome: human gut; feature: human-associated habitat; material: faeces | place: China | collected 2012
TGCTGTCAAATTACTGCAGTACCATGCACACCATATCGTACTGGATCCTGTTACCAGCTCGGCGTAGAGTCCGCCGTCGGCACCAAAGTTGATGTCTTCGAAGAAGATGCCGTACATGGTAGGCTGTATCTTGGCTGTCGGTCGGGATACGTCAACAGTCATCACATGTTGTGCCTGCGCACCCAAGGCGCAAGACAATAAAAGAATGGTAATCAATTGTTTCATATAAGTAATGTAAAATGTTATAGTAATGCGGAAACAGTTTACAAAAATAATAAAATCCTTAGATGCAGATAAATCGTTTATTCCTGCAGTTCTGCCGAAGCGGCTCCCACTTCTATCGGCAACCACACTTCCATCCGGCCTTCACCACGATGCGCCCAAGCATAATAAGGAATCAACGTCAACTTCACATCCTTCGTGGCAAGGCGACCCGTGGCATCATAGCTCAAGGCTTGCGCACGGGTAGTAATTTCGTTGATACCGCCCAGCAGGTCGGGGCGCTCCACCAGTTGGAACTTCGGATGCCGGTTCAGCAGCAGGGTGGAGATATTGAAATCATTGTCCGGCCACTCGGCGCAATACACCAGCGGACCACGCTCTATGGCCACACGACCACGGTCGGCGGCAACCTTGTCATTGGCTTTCACCACACGCGGCTGCATATCAAAATGAATCTCTACCACATCCCCTTTCTTCCAGCGGCGGTCGATGCCGAGGTAACCGTTCTGCAGTTCGCCCCGTACCTCCTGACCGTTGACAGACACGCGGTAGGCAAGCTCCTGCCCGTCGGCATACGAATACAAGTCACCCGGCAGCACACTGCCGCGTACCCAGCCCGGAATACGGACATTCATGACGAACGGCTGGTTGCCCTTTGCCACTGTCAAGCGGATATCACCGTTCCAAGGATAAGAGGTTTCCTGCTCCAGCACCACGTTCTTCCCGTTCACCTTCAGCTCGGCCCGGTTGGAGAGGAACAGATTGACATACACCTTGTCATCCTTCACCGCATAGACATAGCCCGGCAGCGAAGGGATGAAGCGGCTGATGTTACTGGGGCAGCAGGCGCAACCGAACCACGGCTGGCGCGTAATCGTATGGTCGGCATTGAAGCGGTACTTCCCGTCGCAAGCCAGTGGATTGGGGTAGAAGAAGCGTCCGCCGTCCAGCGAAACGCCGGAAATCAAGCCGTTGTAGAGCGAACGCTCCAGCACGTCGAAGTATTTGGCGTCACCGTGCAGCAGGAACAGACGGTAGTTGGTGTAGACATTGCCGATGGCGGCGCACGTCTCGTTATAGGCCGTCAGGTTGGGTACGCAACTGGCGAAGGAGCGGTGCTCTCCGCCGGATCGCGGATCGCTGTACCCGGCGGGGCTAAAGCGTTGCGGAGTGTCGCGAAACTCTTCGTGCGGGATATTTGCCGGGAACATGGACTTCAGCTGAAAGTTTCCGGAATTTCCGAAAGCGGCATCGTACTCGGGATCGATCCGGCGCTCAGGGCGGAGGCCTATTCGCTCGACATCGGCCAAGGGCGTGTCGCCGTGACGGGCGGTTCCCCTTCGGGGCTCTTCTACGGATTGCAGAGCTTGCGTCAACTTATCTCGCAGTATGGCATGCGACTTCCGGCAGTGCATGTGGAGGATGAACCTTGTTTCGCTTATCGTGGCGCCATGCTCGACTGCTGCCGTCATTTCTTCACAGTTGACGAGATCAAAACGTTCATCGACATATTGGCGCTCCACAAACTCAACCGTTTTCACTGGCATCTGACCGACGACCAGGGATGGCGTATCGAGATCAGGCATTATCCCGAATTGACGAAAGAGGGGTCACGGCGTGCCGAAACAGTCCTTGGACGCAATACGAATATCTACGACGGCATACCTTCGGGAGGATACTATACGCAGCGACAAATTCGTGACGTCGTAGCCTATGCGGCCGAACGGTTCATTACGGTCATCCCTGAAATCGAAATGCCGGGACATGCCTCGGCGGCACTGGCGGCCTATCCCTGGCTGGGGTGTGCCGGTGAGGGGTATATGGTACGGACGCGATGGGGCGTATTCCCGGAAGTTTATTGCGCGGGCAAGGATTCGACGTTCGAATTCATGGAGAACGTGCTTGCAGAGGTGTGTGAACTGTTTCCCTCGGAATATATCCATATCGGCGGGGATGAGTGTCCCAAACAGAGTTGGACGAGCTGTCCCGCCTGTCAGCAGCGTATCCGTAATGAGCGGTTAGAGCATGAAAACGAATTGCAGAGTTATTTTGTCCATCGGATTGAAAAATGGCTCAACGCCCGGGGGCGCAATCTGATCGGGTGGGACGAAATACTCGAAGGAGGGATTTCAAAGACGGCTACGATTATGTCGTGGCGCGGTGCCGATGGCGGCGTTGCCGCTGCCAAGGCCGGGAATCAGGTGATCATGACCCCCAACACGCATTGTTATCTCGATTATTTTCAGACGCAGGAGCCGGAGCGCCTCGAACCACTCGGTATCGGCGGTTACGTGCCAGTTCGTAAGGTTTATTCGTTCGATCCCTATGACCGTCTTTCTTCAGCGGAACAATCCTGTATTCAGGGAGTACAAGGGAATATATGGACGGAATATATCGCTTCTTTTGCCCATGCACAGCATATGGCCTTGCCGCGGCTGGCCGCATTAGCGGAGGTGGGATGGGCCTGCGACCGCCGCGATTTCGGGGATTTCACCCGGCGCATGACGGTATTCCGGAAACTTTACGACAAATGCGGCTATCGCTACGCCTCCTATTTCTTCGATGGAACGGGCGAATAAATCGGTCTACCGGTGCTAAATATACTGCGATGATGAACCCGAACAGACGACTTTTATCTTTGGACACCCTGCGGGGGGTCGATATGTTCTTTATTATGGGCTTTTCAGGGCTCGTGACCTCGTTGTGCGCACTGTGGCCCGGATCTTTTACCGATATGCTTGCGTCGCAGATGCAGCATGCGGCGTGGAATGGACTAACGATTCAAGACACGATCTTTCCTCTGTTTCTTTTTATCGCAGGCGTGGCGTTCCCCTTCTCGCTGGCCAAACAGCGTGCACGCGGATTCGGCAGAAAACGGATTCTGGACCGGATTTTCCGCCGCGGACTGATTCTTGCCCTGTTGGGAATGGTTTATAACGGGTTGTTCGAGCTCAATTTCTCCTCGTTGCGCATAGCAAGCGTGCTGGGACGGATCGGCTTGGCCTGGATGTTCGCCGCACTGCTCTGCGTGTATTGCAGCGTGAGAACTCGGATAGCTGTTGCCGGGATTATCCTAATAGGCTATTCACTGCTGCTCGGCCTGGTCGTAGCCCCCGATGCTCCGGTCGGTGCCGATCCGCTTTCGGTGGAGGGGTGTCTGGCCGGATGGATTGACCGACAGTACCTTCCCGGACACATCCTTTACGGGGCATTCGATCCGGAAGGGATATTGAGCACCCTGCCGGCAGTCGTATCGGCTCTATTCGGAATGTTCACCGGCGAATTTTTGCTCGATGGCCGGAGAGGGCTCTCTGGCTCTTGGAAAGCGTTCTATATGGCCGTCGCCGCACTGGCGATCACGACGGCGGGCTTGTGCTGGAATCTTATCATGCCGGTCAACAAGAATTTATGGAGCAGTTCGTTCACTTGCGTGGTCTCCGGTTATTCGCTGGGGATGACCGCCTTGTTTTATTACCTGATTGACGTGTGCGGGTACAAACGATGGACGTTCGTTTTCCGGGTTATCGGATTGAATTCCATTACGATTTATATGGCGCAGCGGATTATTCCACTGCGTTATGCGTCCGATTTTTTCGTCGGCGGACTTGCTTCCAAATGCAGTGAAACAGTAGGGGCGGTGATCTACGATATAGGTTATATCGTGCTCTGCTGGCTGTTTCTCTATTTCTTGTATCGAAAAAACACTTTCCTTAAGGTATGACCGGCAAATAGCCCGAAAATTACAATAACCTCATTTAAATAAATTTAGCATGAACCAAACTTTGAAGTTCTCGTTCCGGGACTTGTTTTTGTCCTGTGTGTGCTTGCTTCTGTTTGCATGCGGCGGGAATCCGGAGATAATTTCTCCCGACGGGCGCACACGCCTTTCGTTCGTGACGGGCGCCGACGGCTGCATGGCCTATACCGTCGAACGCGACGGCAGGCCTTTGATCCTTCCTTCCGCCTTGGGCCTCGTGGCGCAAGAGCGAGACCTCGCCGGCGGCTTTTCGGTACGGGAGATTGTGAAAAGATCCGTGAACGAAACATGGACGCAGCCGTGGGGCGAAAATAAAATCCTGCGCGATTGCCACAACGAAATGACGGCGGTATTGAAAAACGACGACGGCGTGTTGCTGACGCTTCGTTTCCGGGCTTTTGACGACGGTGTGGCATTCCGCTATGAATGGGAGGTACCGGACCTCGATTCGCTGACCGTCACCGATGAACTGACCGAATTCCGCTTCGCCGAAGACGGCGTGTCGTGGTCGATTCCCGGAAATTTCAACACCTATGAATTGTTGTATCGCGAACTGCCGGTTTCGGCCGTTGAAAACGCCAATACGCCTTTCACATTCCGTGTGGACGGCACATACGGTTCGATTCACGAAGCGGCGCTGTACGATTTCCCCGAAATGAATCTCTACCGGACCGATTCGCTGGCCTTCAAAGCCGAGTTGGCTCCGCTGCCTGACGGTATAAAGGCTCGTATTCCCTCGAAATTCATGACGGCGTGGCGGACGATCCAAGTGGGAGACAAAGCGGTGGACCTGATCAACTCGTCGCTGATCCTTAACCTGAACGAGCCTTCGAAGATTGCTGACACTTCGTGGATCAAACCGCAGAAATATATCGGCGTATGGTGGGGACTGCATCTCGGCACCCATACATGGACAATGGGACCCCGGCATGGAGCGACGACGGAGAATGCTCTGCGTCATATTGACTTCGCAGCGGCGAACAATATTCAGGGAGTGTTGTTCGAAGGGTGGAACGAAGGCTGGGAGAACTGGGGTAAAACGCAGCACTTCGATTATGTGAAGCCCTATGCAGATTTCGATCTCGACCGCATTGCCGCGTATGCCCGGGAGAAGAACATCGAGTTGTGGATGCACAATGAAACGGGTGGTAATATTCCTGAATATGAAGCGGCTCTGGAAACGGCTATGCAGCGCTATGCCGGATTGGGTGTGCATGCCGTCAAAACGGGATATGCCGGAGGCTTCAGGGACGGCCAGCTCCACCACTCGCAGTATGGCGTGCGGCACTACCAGCGTGTCGTCGAGACGGCGGCCCGTTATGGGATCGTCATCGATGCCCACGAGCCGATCAAGGATACGGGCATTCGCCGCACGTGGCCCAATATGATGACCCGGGAGGGGGCACGCGGCATGGAGTGGAACGCATGGTCGGAAGGGAACTCCGCGGAGTATCTCTGTACGCTGCCTTTCGTACGGCTCCTGAGCGGTCCGATGGATTATACGCCGGGGGTATTCGATCTTGATTACTCGCGCGTCCGGGGCCGGGAAACCGGAATGCAGGAGTGGAACGGCGACAACAATTCGTGTTGTATCAAGACTACGCTGGCACGTCAGATTGCCAACTGGGTGATTATTTATTCTCCGCTTCAGATGGCGTCCGATCTGATCGAAAACTACGAGGGACATCCGGCTTTCCAATTCTTCCGGGATTTCGATGCCGACTGTGACTGGTCCGAAGCATTGCAGGGTGAACCCGGCGAATATATTGTCGTCGTACGCCGTGCGGATGACAGTTTCTTCCTGGGCGCCGGCACGAACGATGAGCCCCGGACATTGACCCAGAAACTCGGCTTCCTGAAGTCCGGTATGACTTATACTGCAACGATCTATGCCGACGCTCCGGATTCTGCGGAGAATCCCGAAAACTATCGCATCGAAAAACGGACCGTGACTTCTGCCGATATGCTCGAAATTGCAATGACTGCCCGTGGCGGGCAGGCCGTGACGTTTGTTCCCGTAAATGAATAGAACCATGATGAGACTTGTTTTTTGGGTCGTGCTGCTGTCGGTCGTTCCGCTGTCGGTCGATGCCCGCAGCGAAGGGTGGGTAATTACCGCACGAGATACCACGGCTGATTATTTTGCCGTCGCCATGGCCAACGGAGAAATTGGCGTAGCCGTGGGTCGGGAGCCTTTTGCCCTCGGTTCTGTGATTCTGGGAGGGAGTTATGAGCCGGGGTTCGGAGATGATGTGAGTCGTATTCTGGAAGGGATCAATCCGCTGGGGTTGACAATGGCTGTCGATGGTCATCGGTTCGATCCGTCGGAGGTCCGTCCACAGCATCAGTCGGTCGATATGCGGCGTGCAGTGCACACGACCCGTTTTTCAACGGACGGTGTGACGGTCGTCTATCGTATACGGGCCTTGCGGAACATGCCTTACGCTCTTATGACAGAAGTGGAAGTGACGGCGGAACGCGATGCAGAGGTTCTTTTTTCAAACGGTCATACCGTTCCCGGAGAGTTCGCCGACACCCTGCGGGAGTCGCGCACGGTCGGATGTGAGGACGGCAGCCGTATTGCCGTACAGCGCACTTCCGGCAGTTACAACCGCGGCCGCGACCATATTGTGGCTTCGTCGACTTTTCTTTGCGGTGAAGGGAGCGAAGCGGTCTCACCGGAAAGCGTGAGGATTGTTCTGCGCAAGGGCGGCCGGGCGTCGTTCTCCCTTGTGGGAACAATCTGTACTACAGCCGCTTTCGCCGACCCGTGGAATGAATCGGAAAGGCAGGCTATTTATGCAGCCCGGGAGGGAGCGGCGCAACTCGTTGCGGCACACGAACGGAAATGGGCGGAGTTGTGGCAGGGCGATATCGAGATCGAAGGCGATCCCACGGCACAGTTGGATGTGCGTTTCGCCTTGTTCAACCTTTACGGCTCTATCCGTGAAGGCAGTCGCCGGAGTATTCCGCCGATGGGCCTTTCGGCCCGGGGCTTTTACAACGGTCATATCTTCTGGGATTCTGAGATCTGGATGTATCCGGCGCTGCTGGTGCTCCGGCCCTGCCTGGCGCGCCAGATGCTCGATTACCGAACCAACGGACTCGATGCGGCCCGTCGTCGGGCCTACGCCCACGGCTATCGGGGCGCGATGTTCCCCTGGGAAGGGGATGACCGGGGCGAGGAGGCTACGCCGACCTTTGCCCTCACCGGTCCGCTCGAACATCATATTACAGCCGATATCGCCATCGCCAGCTGGAACTATTACTGTGTGACGCAGGACCGGGAGTGGCTGCGCCGCGAGGGTTTCCCGCTGATGCGCGAGGCTGCACGTTTCTGGTGCGATCGCGTTACGGCGAATGCCGACGGCAGCTACTCGATCCGCAATGTGATCGGAGCCAACGAATACGCCGTCGGCGTCACGGACAATGCCTTTACCAACGGCGCGGCCCGCCGGGCACTGGAGTACGCTTCGGCTGCGGCGGAGCTTTGCGGCGAGCGTCCCGATCCGCAGTGGAGTGCGGTAGCCGCGGGCCTTCGCATCCCGCACTTCGCCGACGGAACGACGCGCGAGCATGCCGGCTACGACGGCGAGATGATCAAACAGGCCGATGCCAACCTGCTGGGCTATCCGCTGGGCATCGTGACCGGACGCGAAGCTCAGTTGCGCGATCTGGAATACTACGAGCGCCGAATCGATCCGCGTAACGGTCCGGCGATGAGTTACTCGGTTTTTGCGATTCAGTATGCCCGGCTCGGAATGGCCGAAAAAGCCTGCGAAATGTTCCGTCGCTCCTACTTGCCCAACCTGCGGCCGCCGTTCGGGGTGTTTGCCGAAACGGCCACCAGCGGCAATCCCTATTTCATGACGGGTGCGGGCGGCATGTTGCAGGCCGTGCTGTTCGGATTCGGCGGGCTGGAGATTACGGCGGACGGTCTCGTGCAGCGCCCGTCTGTCCTGCCGCCGCAATGGAAGAATCTGAGAATCAAAATAAATGGTAAAATCTATCAGGCAACGAACCAATAAATATTCCGATGAAAAAGACAATGCTTTTTTTGCTGCTTGCGTTCTGTTTCTCGAACTCGGTCCAGGCCGGTCAGGATGCAGTATCTATCAAACTGATTTCTTTCAATATGCGTACCAGTTGGGGGCGCGACGGCGACAACAGTTGGCCGAACCGTCGTCACGCCACGGCGCAAATGCTCCGGCAGGAGGCTCCCGATGTGATGGGCGTGCAGGAAGCCATGCAAGACCAGTTGTATTACATCGACACCGAATGTCCCCGGTATGCCCGTGTCGGCGAAGATCGTGACGGCGGGGCCGAAGGCGGCGAAACGATGGCGGTGTTCTACCTCCGCGACCGGTTCGAACTGCTGGACAGCGGCACCTTCTGGATCAGCGAGACTCCCGACAACGTGTCGCGCGGATGGGATGCCGCCTGCAACCGCACGGTAACATGGGTCGAATTGCGCGACAAGAGTTCGGGCAAAGAGTTTTTCTATTTCAACACTCACCTCGACCACCAAGGGAAAATTGCCCGTGAGGAGGGCGTGAAACTGATCGTGACGAAGATTCGACAGATTGCCGGTAAGAAAGCGGCGGTTATCTTGGGCGGAGACCTTAATACATCCATTGACAATCCGCATCTCAAGCCGTTGACCAGACTGATGGCTTCGGCACGCGATACAGCGGCGGAAACCGATCAAAAGGGAACATTCAATGGTTTCGGATCGGCTCCGGACACGATTATTCTCGATCATCTTTTCTACCGCGGCAGGATGAAATGTCGAAAGTTCGTCACCCTCGACGGCGATTACGGGGCGCCTTACATTTCGGATCACTATCCGATAGCAATGGTTTTTACGCTCTGAAAGTGACGAGGCCGATTCGTCGAACCGGCCTCGTCGTACCGTCCGGAATTTGAACTCCGTTATCGGAGAGCCTGGATCAGTCCGGTTCGAGCGTCCGGTATTTCATCGAGCGGATAGTACCGGTGGATGATCGTTCGATCCTTGATGACAATAATCCGCACTCCCGAAGGAGCGTCTCCCAACGGTCGGCCCACGGCACTCGTGGTTATCATTCCGATGTTGTCGTACGATGTCTCCGCGTTGTCGTGCAAATGTCCCGTAAAGACGGTTTGCACACCGGTTTCCCGGAACAGTTCGAAATATCTCCGGCGTTTTTCCGGCGAAATGGTCGAATAGCCGTCCGGTTCGTCGATTTGCCGGAGAAAGAACGGGTGGTGTGCGAAGACAAGAGATGTCCGGCTGGCCCTTTTCTTTTTGAGCGAACGGGCCAGCCACCGGAACTGATTCTCTTCTTTCGAGGGGTCCCGGGTTTCGTCTTTCAGGTAATCCGAGTTGATGCCGGTCAGTAGGATCCCGTTCACACGCACACAGAAGCGGTCGATTCCGAGGTGTTTCGTGTAGGGTTCCACATCGACGGAACCCTCTTCCAGCCGGACGTCGTGGTTGCCCGGGAGATAAAGGGTCTTGATGCGGGGATTTATTTCTGCGACGATCCGCAGGAATTCCGTCCATTGGCTCTCGTCCGCTGCATTGTGCACGTAATCGCCGGTGAAGACGACGACATCGGGGCGGAGCCTGTTTATTGCTTCGACGGTTTTTGTGAGGGTGCGGGTTTCATAGGCCATGTCGCGGTTGTCGGCATAGAACCCCATCTGGGGGTCCGAAACCTGCATGATGATCGTGACCGGAGATTTTTCCCTTGCGGATGTGAGTGCGGCCGTCAGACAGCAAAGAGTTGTTAAAATGATCTTTTTCATTGGATTATAGATGAATGCATAGCCAAAAATAACGAATGGGTTGCCGAAATCCAAAAAAAAACGAAGGAATCCCACTTTATTTTCCTTACGGTGTTTTTCCGGTAAAATTTCGACCTTTTTTCTAAATAAGAGAAGAATTTTGTATCGGCATTTCAACCGAAACTACTTTATCTGAAAATTGTAAAATGAAACATGCTCATGACACACGTTTACGACATTACTTCTTATCCCGTTCTCTATTTGTAGTCGGGTCCCATCTCTACGAATCGCTAATGTTTGATCCCAGAAAATCATGAAATGTATTAAGATTGATAATATGTTGCGGACTGCGCGGTTGATTATGCTCGCCGTGTTGTCCGGAGGTATTTTCGCGGTTCCTTGCGGAATATATGCACAGTCTGCTCCCCGAACGGTTTCCGGTACTGTCACCGATGCGGCCACCGGAGAACCGCTGATCGGAGCCACCGTACAGGTAAAAGGTGTGACCATCGGTACTACGACGGACCTGAACGGAATGTTTTCGATCAACCTGCCGGCAAACCGGAAAACACTGCTTTTCTCCTATGTCGGGTATGAAGCCCAGGAGATTGCGGTTGGCCGTGAGAATTATCTCAACGTGGCGTTGAAACAGGACGCCAATGCGTTGGACGAAGTTGTGGTGGTGGGTTACGGCCAGCAAAAGAAAGGCATGCTGGTGAGCTCGGTACAGTCCATCGCTCCCGCGGAACTGCGGATGCCTTCGTCGAGTTTGTCGACCGGGTTTGCCGGACGCCTGGCCGGTGTGATCGCCGTGCAGCGCAATGGACAGCCCGGTGCCGACCAGGCGGATTTCTGGATACGCGGTATCTCCACGTTCGGTTCCGCGACCAAGCCGTTGATCATCCTTGACGGTGTGGCTATCGACGCGAATGAACTGAACGGGCTGGACCCGGAGATTATCGAGAGTTTTTCGGTGCTCAAGGATGCTACGGCGACCGCTCTCTATGGTTCGCGGGGAGCCAACGGCGTGATGATCGTTACGACGAAGAACGGTAAGAATCTGGATAAGCCGGTCATTAATTTTCGCTTCGAGACGGCTCTTTCGACTCCGACGAGCCGCCCGGAAACGGTCGATGCGGTGACCTACATGCAGATGTACAACGAGTCGGTTCTGACGCGCGGTACGGGGCAGATTCCTTATACGCAGGCGAAGATCGACGGTACGCGGGCCGGCAGCAACAAATATATCTATCCGGATGTGGATTGGTACGATGAGATGTTTAAAAATTTGGCAGTCAACGAAAACTTTAACTTCAATATCCGCGGCGGCAGTTCGAGGGTCGATTACTTCATGAGCGCCACCGTCCGTCACGAGGAAGGTATGTTGAAGAACCTGAGCCGGGATTACTTCTCCTATAACAACAATTACTCGGTTTGGCGTTACGCTTTCCAGAACAATGTCAACGTCAATCTTACGAAGTCTACCAAAGTGTCGCTGAAAATCAACACCCAGCTCCGGGATACGCACGGGCCGGTGAAAAGCAGCGAAAACATTTTCGGAATGATCATGAACGGCAATCCCGCCGATATGCCGATAACCTTTCCCGACGATCCGACGGTAAACCATATCCGTTGGGGCGGCAAAGCCATGGTGAAGAATCCCGTGGCTGAAATGGTTACCGGCTACAAAGACGAGTTCCAGAGCGTATTGAACGCCAATCTGAGTCTGGATCAGAATTTCGATTTCATCACCGAAGGGCTTTCCGCTTCGGCGCTGATCTCTTTCAAGAACTATTCCTATACCCAGACATCGCGTTCGGCAGGTTATAATTCCTACGAAATTTCGGGTACGCATACGGGCGATGACGGATTGGAAGACTATGATCTGGAGATCCGCGGCAACGAGCAAAGTACGACACTCGCCACCTCCAGCAGTACTGACGGAGACCGCAAGATATATATCCAGGGAATGATCAACTATAACCGCAGTTTCGGCCGTCATGACGTGAGTGCTATGGTCGTGTATAATCAGGAGGAGACTGCGCTCGGAAATCCCGGTAGTCTGTTCAGTTCTTTGCCCAAGCGTAAACAGGGCCTTGCGGGCCGTCTGACCTACGGGTACGACAACCGTTACCTCATCGAGGCCAATTTCGGATACAACGGCAGTGAGAATTTCGCCGAGGGACGGCGCTTCGGCTTTTTCCCTTCGGTGGCCGTGGGATACGTGGTCAGTCAGGAGAAATTTTGGGCGCCTATCAAGAAGGCCGTCTCTTATTTCAAACTCCGCGGTTCGTACGGTCTTGTGGGCAACGACAGCGAGGAGACGCGTTTCATGTACATGTCGGACCTCTCCCTTTCCGGAGCCGGATATACGACGGGCGCCGACGGGGAGTATACGCTGAGCGGTCCCGTTTACAACCGTTTCGAGAATAAGAAGATCACTTGGGAAACCGGAGAAAAACTCAATGTCGGTGTCGATCTGCAATTTTATAACCGACTGAATGTAATGGTCGATCTGTTTCAGGAGGTCCGGAGCGGTATTTTCCTGGAACGCGGCACAGTTCCGGCTTTTCTCGGAACGGCTACGACAAAAGTGTACGGCAATCTGGGTAAGGTGAGAAATCGCGGTTTGGATCTCTCGATGGATTATACCCATCAGATCGGCAAGGATTTCTTCATTTCTGCCAAAGGAACCTTCACCTTCGCCCGCAACCGGGTGCTCGAACAGGATGAGCCGGATTACCTGCAGTATCCCAATCTTTCGCGGGTCGGCCGTTCGGTCAATTCGTTCCTGCTTTATGAGGCGCAACGCCTGTTTATCGACAATAACGAGGTGAAATACAGTCCTGAACAACTGCTGGGCGGTGAAATCATGGCCGGCGACATCAAATACGTCAACCAGCCCGATGCGAACGGCAACTACGACAACACGATCAATTCGAACGACCGTATTTATGCAGGGTATCCCGAAGTGCCGGAGATCGTCTACGGGTTCGGGTTTTCAGCGCAGTGGAAAGGACTCGATTTCTCGGTCTTCTTCCAGGGTACGGCCAATACGTCGCTCGTGATGAGCGGATTCCATCCGTTCGGTATCAATAACAATGTCAAGCGCAACGTCATGCAGTTCGTCGCCGACGATTACTGGAGCGAAAGCAATCCGAATATCTATGCGGCCTATCCGCGGTTGAGCGTCGTGGAATACGGCAACAACACGGTTGCCTCGACCTACTGGCTCCGCGACGCGTCGTTCCTGAAACTGAAAAACGCGGAGATCGGCTATACCTACAAGAAAATGCGTTTCTACATCAGCGGATCGAACCTGCTGACCTTCTCGAAATTCAAGTTGTGGGACCCCGAACAGGGCGGCGGATCGGGACTGAAATATCCGACCCAGCGGGTTTTCAACATTGGAATCCAGATGACGTTATAAAATAAATTCCAAACGAAATCCTATGAAATATTACACACATATTCTATCCCTGATTTTATCTGCCGCATTCCTGTTTCAGGCGTGCAGTTATCTGGACGTAGTCCCCGATGAGACGCCGGACGAGAAAGACGCCTTCCAGAACCCGACGATGGCCGAACGCTATCTCTATTCCTGTTATTCGTTCCTGCCCAATCCGCGTCACGAAACAGCTTCGCTGGACCTGATGACGGCCGACGAGGTGGTCACTCCCTGGGAGCACGAGACCTTCGCCAATTTCCCGAAGGGGAACTACAACGCCAGCGAACCGGTGATCTCCTATTGGAATACGCTTTTCGGAGGTATCAGGCGGTGCTATATCCTGCTGGAAAATATCGACGCGGTGCCCAACATGACGGAGGCGAACCTTCGGATTTACAAGGGCGAGGCGAAATTTCTGATCGCTTATTACCATTTCCTGCTTTTGAAGAACTACGGTCCGATTCCGCTTATCAAGGGCGTCATGTCCATCGATATGGACAAGGCGGACTTCCCCGAGCGGGACAGTTACGACGTATGTGTGCAGTGGATCTCTGACCTGTTCGACGAAGCGGCCGGGATGCTGCCGGCAGAGCAGACCTCCACGGCCTACGGCCGGGCCACGAGCGTTGCCGCCAAAGCGCTGAAATCACGGTTGTGGCTCTATGCCGCTTCCCCGCTCTTCAACGGAAACAGTGAATACTATGCGAATTTCGTCAGCAAAGTGGACGGGCGCCATCTGATCAGCCAGACTTATTCGGAGGCAAAATGGGAAAAGGCGGCTTCCGCAGCCGAGGAGGCCATTGAGGTCGCTAAGGCCGCAGGTTATAAACTCTATACCGAAAGTCCGGTGGTTACGTCGAGGTTCGCCCAACCGACCGATCCCGTGCATCGGGTGCTCCGTCTGAATTTCATGGATTACAACACTTCGAAAGAGGTGCTGTGGGCCGATACCCGGAAAGAGGGTCACTATGGGTTGCAATACAAGTCCACTCCCTATCGCGTGGGTCCGTCATCGGGCAACGGTGTCGGCGTGACATTGACGATGGTCGAGATGTTCTATTCCAAAAACGGACTTCCGATCGATCTCGACCCGGAATACGACTATACCGGGAGGTACCGTTACGGGGAGTATCATAACGATGTCTGCGACGGTGTGACCATGAACCTGAATATCGATCGTGAACCCCGCTTCTATGCGTGGGTGGCTTTCCAGAACGGGTATTACGAAGTGCTCCGTCGCGACGGAGCTGACGACAACGCGAACATCGTGCAGACGAAGTTCCGCAAAAACGATGTTTTCGGCATCAAGGAGCGCACGACGAACTACACCCCTACGGGATACCTCAATAAGAAGGGTTGTTCGCCGCTCTACAACAACATTCAGGAGGACGTTGCCGCTCCGCATTATCCGTGGCCGGTGATTCGCATGGCAGAGCTGTACCTGAATCTTGCGGAGGCTTATGCCAACTTGGGACGGATTGACGAAGCGGCAGCAGCGCTGAAACCGGTCCGCGAACGGGCGGGACTGGACCCGGTGGACGAGGCTTTCGAAAAGGCGGGGCTGACGCTTGGACGCGACGAAATGATCCGCATGGCACGTCAGGAGCGGACTATCGAACTTTATCTGGAGGGGCACCGCTTCTGGGATGTGCGCCGTTGGAAAGAGGGCGACAAGTATTTCAACGTCCGCCCCAAAGGCATGAATTACAACGGGGAGTCCGATGCCGATTTCTTCCGGGTGACCGAGGTGATCGTCCAGCGCAAGTTCATGACTCCGATGCATTACCTGATGCCGATACCCAAGGATGACATCAACAAGAACGAACGAAAGTTCGTCCAGAATCCGGGTTATTGACAGAATCACGAATTTGAAAAACTGCATCTATGAAAAGCATATATAAAATACTGTTGCTCTTTACCTGTTCGTGCGGCGTTTCGTGCGGCGGGGACGATGAGCCTGTCATGACGGCGCTCGCCGTACAGGGAATCCGTGCCGAGGCATTTCCGGGAGCGATCCGACTGACATGGAACCCGATCGAAAGCCGCGACTTCCTCTATGCCGAGGTTTCGTATTACGATTTCGGCACGCAGACGACAATTTCGAAGCAGTGCAGCCGCTATACCGGCACCCTCTACATTGACGGACTGCTAAACCGATATGGGAAGTACCGTTTCACATTTACGGCTTACGATGTAAACGGAACGCCCGGGCAACCCGTCTATATCGAACGGCAGTGTGAAAAGGCCGAGTCCTATTATGTGGTTGTTGCGGAGAATCCGATCCCGCTCGCAGCAGACCAGTTGGCTACCAATGCCCAGGAGCCGAGCGAAGGCCCCTTGGAATTGCTTGTGGATGGAAATCCGGATACTTTTTTCCAGAGTTTCTGGGATGAGTGGACCTATCCCGAATTGAAGCCTACGGGTTATCATCACCTGACTTTCGATCTTCGCAAGGAAGTTTCAGCGTTTAAATTCCAATATTGGAACCGTAAGAAAGCGAACGGTTCGCTGCCCAAGGCCGTGAATATTTACGGCAGTCCGGATGGCGAAACGTGGGTGTTGCTGGCCCAATTGGATAACCTGCCCGGTGATCTGGGTTCCTCCTACACTTCGGAGTTGTTCCTGCCGGAAGAGCCTATTTCCCATGTAAAATACGAGGTGGTGAAAGGAACTGATGTCTACCAGCCCTATTTTTCACTCGCAGAGATCGAATTTTACGAGGTCGTGCGGGAATTGGTCGACCCCGAAGCCGAATGAGAATCATAATTGAAAAAGCAACGATAAAGATGAAAAACCTCTTGAAATACATATTGCTGCTAATTTATGTCGCATCGATGCCTGCTTGTGGGGAAGATTCCGGACTGGACGGCGTATTTGCGAATAAGCCTTTTGCCTTGGTGACCGCTGCCGACGGTGGGCGGACTTCCATTTCGGCGGTCATCGACGACGGCAAGCGGACGATCGGTCTGACTTTCGACAAACAGCGGGATGTGGATGCCGTGGAGTTGACGTTCCAGTTGAATCCCGGGTATACGATGGTTTCCCCGGAGGAACCGGAGACGACGATGGACCTGACGCACCCCCGGACCGTGACGGTCCGCTCGGGAGCCGGGGAGGTGTCCTACGAAATTTCGGCCCGGAACGAAACCCCGGTCTTGTCGGCCTCTTTCCTGTTTCGCGGTGAACTGATCGAGGGAGTGATTGACCATGAGACGAGGACGGTTTCGTTCCCGATCACGACGATCTATGCTTCGGAATATCCGGAGGAGCTGTTGGGTGCCGTACCGCTGGATATCACGCTTTCCGACGGCTATCGGCCGACAAGCGAAAAGGTTTCGTACGACCTTTCGACCGGGGAGAGTTTTTCCGTTTACAAAGACCGCAATACGTACACTTATAAACTGGTTGCCGACATTGCTCCGATACCGGTGGCAGATCATCTCTCTGACTTCCGGTTTCGGCGCGGCGTGAACCTCGCTTACTGGATGACGGAAGCCGATCGTGACTGGTTGGGCTATGTCATGCCCGCTCAATTCCCGTTGTGGAAAGAGTTGGGATTCGACCATTTCCGGGTTCCCGTCGACGAGCTGTGCATCTTTGACCGGGAGGGGCAGTTTAACGAAAAGGCCGTCGGGAAATTACACGAACTTTTTACATGGTGCGAGCAAAACGGCATGTATGCGATTCTCGACCTGCACACGCCGGCTCCCCGTGAAGGCTCGGACAGGTACCGGGAAGAGGAGTTGTACGACCCTGCCTATCCCGAATTTCGCGCCCATTTCGTGCATGTTTGGCGGAAACTTGCGGCGGAATTCAAGGGCCACAATCCGAAGTGCGTGGCCTTCGAACTGCTGAACGAGCCCCATGACGGGACGCCCGACGCAACTGGTTGGAACAAGCTTCAGAATGAGGTTCTGACGGCAGTCCGAGAGCAGGACCCCGAACGGATCGTATTCGTCCCGGCAATGGGCTGGCAGGACTACAACTACATCAAGTATGCACGGGTGGCCGAGGAAGATCCCAATGCGGTTGTGTCGTTCCATTATTATCTCCCGATGCTGCTGTCGCATTATAAGATGCTGGCGTGGGTCGGCTATCAGGGAGCCGTGCAATATCCGGGGGTGGTCATTCCCACTCAGTCGGATGCTGACAAATACCCGCAGTATGCCTCTTTTCACAAAACGACCTACAATGCCGACCGGATTATGGGTGAAATGTCCAATGCGGCGTCCGACGGTCGGAATGCCGGACTTGCGGTACATTGCGGCGAATTCGGATGCAGTAAAAACGTCGCGGAAGCGATGCGTTTGGCGTGGTTCACGGATATGGTGGCTGCCATGGAGGCAAATAATATTCCATGGACGCTTTGGGAGTGCCTCGACGGCGGATTCGGATTTGTCGATATGGAATATGGCATTTACCGGATCAACTGTCCTCTGCTGAAAGTGTTGACCGGCAAGGAATTGACCGATGCAGAGGCGAAAGCTCTGCTGCAAAAGTATGGATTTAAAACCGAATAGGAATGTTGTTGAAGATTGCACAGGGCGTATTCTGGATACTTGCTGTTTGCCTGATGCCCGGACCGGCCTATGGGGAGGGCCGGGACGTCCTGCCCGGAAACGCCGCCTATAAGGTCGAGGTTTTTCGGGGCGGAACCTGGGAGGAGATTTTCGTTTACAATGCCCGGGTTTCCGATTATGCCGGCAATCCCGAGGCGGGATATACCCAGTATACAATGGGGTTCGCCTTGTTTACGGACTCGTTTCGGCAGTCGTTGAAGGTCCGCGTGACCCGCCGTGCGGGGACGTTTTCGAAAGTGGAGATTCGTCCGCTCTCTTACGGCATCGTGCCCGACGTTATCCGGCTGATACTGGCTTTGGTTTATCCGGAAAAGGGACGCATCGATTTGACAACTGATGACGGACGGACACTCAGTGTGACCCCCGATTTACGCATCAACTTCGTCTATGTGCCCCAAGGAAATACGTTGCTGAGCGGTACCATCCGGGAGAATTTATGGCTGGGTAGTCCGGGAGCAGACGAAGAGGCTCTGCATAAAGTCATCCGGCTGGCCTGCGCTGAATTTGTGTTCAGTCTGCCGGAAGGACTAGATACCAAGATAGGGGAACATGGATATGGCTTGTCTGAAGGACAAGCCCAACGGATTGCAATAGCCCGCGCACTGTTGCGTCCCGGGCGGATCTGGCTGTTTGATGAAGCATCATCGGCACTTGACACCGAGACCACCACACACCTCATGGACAATTTGTTGCAATGGGGAAAGAATAACACATTAATATTTGTGACACACGATTCACGACTGATGGAACGATGTGACCAAGTGATTCATATAAAGGAATAAAAAACAATTAATTATAAAACAATGGATAAAACAATCAAACTGGCCTGTCTGTTGGCAATAATCATTTTTAGTTCGTGCGCTTCACGCAAAGATTTTGTCTATTTACAAGATATGGATGAACTACAGGAATATCCTATGGTTCAAAAATATGAAGCCATCATCCATAGGGATGACAGATTGAGTATTATTGTGAACAGCAAAAACCCAGAACTGTCCCTGCCTTTCAATATGTCCGGAAGCAGAAGCTATTCTGTAGAAGCAGACGGAAGCATTTCCAACAATGAGTCCAAGCTCATCTCCAGCATG
>OGZL01001421.1_pt1 | contig 18673 bp, 9 predicted proteins | sample 1576761 | NCBI WGS metagenome assembly OGZL01 (sample SAMEA3541595, study PRJEB24748) | human gut metagenome | biome: human gut; feature: human-associated habitat; material: faeces | place: China | collected 2012
AGCAAAATAGCGCCGCAGCGCCGGGTAGAGATACTGCTGGATGTAGATGGGGGAGCCGGACTCCTTCTTCGGCAGCAGTGCAGGGATCTGCAAACGAAACCACCCACGCTTTGCATATCCCATCTCCACGGGGATCGTGTCCATCAGCATCTGCTCCTTCAGTTCCGCTGCCTTGGGATGTCCGGTATAGGCTGGCAGGACACGCGCAAGAAGCGCGAGTTTCTCTACCTCCGCGGAAAATGCGCGGGGGCTTAACCCCACGGCCAGGCGCGGGTCCTTGCGGCTGGCCTGGGCCAGCGCCACAATGTAGCGGTACATCAGCTCATGCACAAATACCGTGCTGACCTCCTGCTGCATGGCAAGCAGATCCGCCTGACCGGCAACGGGGCGCACACGGTCCAGCAGGCGGCCTTTGCTCTGCCCGGCCAAAATTGCCAGCTCCGCTTCCTCATCGGGGTAGCCCATTACGGCGCAGACCATGAAACGGTCCAGCTGAGACTGCGGCAGCATCTGCGTGCCGGCGGCGCCGATGGGGTTCTCGGTTGCAATTACGGTAAAGGGTGCGGGCACCGGGCGGGTGACGCCGTCCACCGTCACCGTGCCTTCTTCCATCACTTCCAACAAAGCCGACTGCGTGCGGGAGGAGGTACGGTTGATCTCATCGCCCAAAAACAGGTTGCACATCACCGCACCGGCGTGGTACACAAACTTGCCGGTCTCTTTCTGGTAGACCGAAAATCCCACCAAATCGGACGGCAGAACATCCGGCGTAAACTGCACGCGGCTTTCTTTCAGGTCCAGCGCGCGGGCAAAGGCCAGCGCCAGCGTGGTTTTGCCCACGCCGGGAATATCCTCAATCAGCACATGGCCGCCCGCCAGCATGGCCATCCAGATGGTGTTTACCGTTTGCTGTTTGCCCTGCACGGCCTTGTTTACTTCGGCCGTAACGGCGGCGGCCTGCTGTGTGTACTGCATGGTTAATCCTCCCGGTGTTTTTTCCATATCACCATAATGCCAACGGCGGCGGCAATAACCACCAGCCCGGCCCACAGTGCGTTGTTTTCCAGCCAGATCATGGTATTGGAGATCGCGCTCCCCTCGGATTCCGCGCTGCCCTCCCCCGGCAATGGGGTCAGGGCCTGGGGGGCCACTTCGGCAATGGAGCTGCCGCCGGCATCCTCCACGGTCACCTGGCGCGGCGTTTCGTCCCAGGTAGCGGCGCTTTCCTGCAAATCCTCCTCTTTGGTGGTGTCCGCAGCGGCGGTGTCGTGCTCCGCAATTACCAGGTAGCGCTGGCTGTTGCGGGTGTAGGGGTGGCAGGTGGAAAGGGTCAGCAGGTCCCGCCCCGGCTGGATCAGCACGGCGTTGATATCGCTGGGGTCAATAATTTTCAGCTCGCTCACGCGGTAAATCAGCGTTTCCCACGGGGTGGTCAGCTGGATCTTGTCCCCCACCTGGATCTGCTGCACGTTGCGCAGCATTTCCGCGCCATAATAGCCGCGGTGGGCGGCAATCACGGTGTTGGTGTTTTCGCCGCCCAGCGGCATCGAGGTCTGGCCCAGCAGCGCCGCGCCTTTGGCCAGGTTTTCGCGGCTGGCGCCCAGGTAAACGGGCAGCTCCAGGTTCAGGCGCGGGATCCACAGCACAGCCAGCACATCATCGTCATAGCCATAGGCAGCAAGGTCCAGCGGGGCTTCCTCATAGGCGAACGGGTCGGTCAGGCCGCTTTGGCCCCCGGCGTAAATTTCCGCGTTATAGTCCTGCATCGCGGCGTACAGTTCAGGGTAGGCGCGTTCCGGCTCCGGGGGTTCGGCTGTGGTTTCCTCCGCCGCGGGGGCGGTGGGCTGGGCTTCGGCGCGGGCCGCAAACTGCGCAGCGGTTTTGGCGTTGCGGGCGCTGGTCCACCACTGGGCAGCGGTGGGCTGTATCAACAGCGCCAGCCCCAGCAAAATGGCCAGCCAGGCCAGAATTTTAGCAATCAGCCGTCCCATTTAGTCATCCTCCTCGCGCTTTTTGCAGCGGTGCAGCAGCAAAAGCAGCAGCAGCGCTTCGCCGCCAATCACAATGCTGCCCGTTACCGCGATCCACGGCCAGGCATCCACCACGCGCTTGACCACCGTTCCGGTGCGCAGCGCCTGATACTGCACGGCCTGCGGGGTGTTGGTTTCTTCCTCTCCATTATAAGGGATGCGGGTGCCGCGCACAAGCATGCGGTGGGTGTTGATGGCATACGGCGTGCAGGTAACAAGGGTGCAGTAATCCTGCCCCGCGGTGATTTCCAGATCCTCGGTGTGTTCCGGTTCCACCACTTTGATTTGATCCACCTGGTACGCCAGCGTTTCATCCAGAATATGCAGGTAGAAACAGTCGCCCTCTTCCAGCTTGTCCAGGTCGGTGAACAGCACGGCTTCGGGCAGGCCGCGGTGGCCGGTCAGCACGCTGTGGGTGCTTTCGCCGCCAAGGGGGTAGCTGGAACCTTCCAGATGGCCGACGCCCTTTTGCAGCACATCATCGCTGGTGCCTTCGTAAATAGGCAGGTTGACGTCAATTTTCGGGATGGTGATATACCCCAGGCTTTCGCCCACATCCACAAGGTCCACATAGCTGGTGCCGGTATCCTCCGCTTCGCCTGCGGCATCGCGCTCCACGGCGCTGTCCAGCTGCTGGTTATAGCGGCGGGCGGCCTCCTTGGCGGCGTCCAGTTTTTCGGTATCCATGCTTTTTACGGTATCATCGTAATTTTGGATCGCTTCGCTGGCGTGGCGCTGCGCCACCGCGTTGCTGATAACCGGGTACGATGCCACCCCAATGCCGGACAGGATCATCAAGGCCGCAAAGCCGACTTTTAGTTTTGTTGTGGTATCCATAGCGTCACCGCGAACCTTTCCGTGAGAGGGTTGAAGTTGGGAACTGATGCAATTAAGAATTAAGAATTAGCAATGAGGAATTGGAGGCAGACGAAATAATAAAGAATCATGAATCATTGTGGTGGACCGCGCCGCAAACATTGCAAATCATTTGTAGGGGCCGATGCTCGCCATCGGCCCGTTGGCGGGCCTTGCCATATTTATTTTTAGGTTCTGCACGGGGAACCCCCCCTCAGTCTGCGTTGCAGACAGCGCAAACATAAGGTGAGATATTGGCGCCCCTTGAGGGGAGCTGGACGCGGAGCGGCCTGAGGGGTGGTTCCCCGCCACAAACCTGACGCCCGTGGGGTGGTTCCCCACGCAGGGCCTAAAAATCAACCGAACAACGGCCACGTATGCCCAAAAAAATTTATTCCCCAATAACCCACCATAGGGGGAGGGCCAAACCCGGCCCTCCCCCTGTGTATGATGGATTATCCCTCTATACCCTATTGGTGAATTGTAAAATTGTTTTGCCTTGCGGCGGGCGCATCAGGCGCGGTTTTTCTTTTTCAGGCTCAGCAGCACGCCAACACCGGCCACAACCAGCAGCACACCAATGCCGCTGAACAGCAGGGTGCCGAAACCACCGGTGGTGGGCAGGTCGAAGCCCTTGCGGTTGATGATGGTAATTGGTGCATACGTATATTCGTTATCGCCATTCTTGAAAGTAGTGGTCTTTACGTCACGCTTAATCAATTTGCCATCGCTAGAAAATTTATCGTTAACTGTCCAACTAGTAGCATAATCCACAGTCAAATTGGCATCAACAGGGCCGGAAAGCAAGTTATAGCCCTTATTTGTCATGGTTTCTACCAATTTGTACTCGCCATCGGGCAAACCATTAACAGTTGCACGACCAGCATTTTCACCCTCACCCGCAGTCGTAAGTGTGGCTACCTTAAACCACTTCGGCTCATTCTCATCTTCTGTTGTATTCAACCCCAGTGCCTTGGCCTCTGCCGCAGTCAGGAACTTGCATTTATTTACACCAAAGATAACAGTATCGGCCGTACCCTTTTCCAGTTTGTCAGTGTTTGCATCGTACTTCTTATAAAGGTCAAATGTTACACCATTCAGCAGTTTTTCAGTATTTCCATCCTGACCCTTTTTCAGGATACCAGTTTTGAAGGTATAAACAACAGCCTTATCATGGATTTCATAGGGAGTATCAATATCGCCCTCTTGAATATCCGTCTTGCGGGAGTAATCAAGGTGAGCTTCGTTCACATTGCCAACAGTGGTAGTGTCTGCGTCCGGCTGCAAAGTTGCAGTGTAAGAAATCGTGATGGTCTTACCGGCAGCTGCATTCAGTTTTTCCTGGCTCGTTCCTGCTTTAAAATCAATCGTAATTTCGGATGTATTCGTATCGACATTAGAGGTATCTGTCAACTTGTAATCAGTATTCGCAACAAAGTCTACATCTTTACTGCTAATGGTAACACTGTCAATGTTATGCATAAGCTGATTCTTGTTCATTGTATCAACAACTTTAAAGGTTTTCAGCTTTGCTACATTCTCAGGTACATAAATGGTCAGAGTATATTTAACGGTATCACCAACAGCATAGTCGGTATCATTGCCTGTGTCACTACCCTTGGTAGTATCACGCTGTGTCACATCTTTCTCCAAATCCGGCTTATGGTTATAAACCGTCATGGTATTGTCATCGTTAATTACAAAATCGCTGTTCGGGGTGGCTCCATCCGGCGTTACAAGCTTACCTTTATCATCAATTTCAAACTCATATGCCACATTGTTGTTGATAATATAGCCGCTTTCCTTGTTTTCTGCATAGCCAATTTCCACAAAGCGATATTTACCCTTGAGCAAACTCTGAACTGTAATTTTGCCATCCTTGTTTGTTGTAAACTCACATGTGTTATTTACAGTATAATCATCGTATTTATCCGCGTTCGTCGAATTCACATTGTAGCGCTGCAACTTAAAGATAACATCCGGCAAATTTTTGATTTCATTCTCTTTACCGTCTGTTTTACCTTTCTTTATCAGCGTAATGTCACCTTTCGCGGAGCTGTTCTTCGGGTAAACGACAACATCATAGAGCCATTCCTTAAGCTGGCCGCCCGTTGCTTGCTCACCATCCTGTACTCTCGTCATAGGAATAGAAACAAGGAACGGATCCACGGGCTTTACAACGGAATCCGGCGTCGTTGTTTCGATAACCAGGTACATGCCAACGTTCAGGTCTGCAAACTGAACATAACCATTATTATCCGTTTTTCTTTCCGTTTTGCCGTCTTTATCTTTAACAGCTTGGTTAGCGATACCGTCTTTCAGATTTGCTGCGGTTTTATTGTCAGTAGTCTTAAAAAAGCTATCCGCTGTAACAGCATTATCATCACTAGCAGCTTCATAATATGCTACCAGCTCATCTGCCGTTTTAACCTGATAAATAGTAAAACCTGCATCTTTAAGCGGCGTAGCCCCATCCGGCACAGTCTGCTGCTCACCAGTTCCAGCTACAGAATCTGTCAATTCTGTGCTATGGAGATACTTATAAATGGTAATCGAGCCTTTTTTTGTTTTATCAATCGTACTTACGCTGGTTTTGATTGTAGGTGTTTGGGCATTGCCTTCGCCATCATCTGCCATTGCTGGCATGGCGCACAGGCTGAGGGCCAGGGCGGCGCTCAACAGGCCTGTGAGAAAACGTTTTGCTTTTTTCATTTCAGTACCTCTTCTCTTAAAAAAAGTCATCATCGGATGGGCGGCAAAGCCGCCCGGCTTAAGGGTTCTGCATCAGCACGGCGTGCAGTGCGGGGCGTTGCAGCGGGGAAACGCTGCCGCGCCGCCCGCACTGTGCCGTGAAGAAAAAAGGAGGAAAAACCGGGCCGCTTGCCCACTTGGCTTAAGGTGCATCTGAAAACAAAGGAAATAACGGATATTTCGCAGCCACAAGCAGGATGTAAGGCAAAGAGCCACCGGAATCCTTTCCGGATCCCAAGGCTTTTTAAGCCTTAACGCAAAATCCGGCTGCGCTTATAGAAACAGGCGATATTTTCAGTTTTTCAGTTATACCCCGGCTTATGGCTGCGCCCTGCCGTAAAACGGGCGCGCACTGGCGGGCAGGCCCTGTACCCTGGGGGTGCTGGGTTTCCGGGGGATGGTTAATGTCGCCGGCCCCCTTTCCTGTTGTAGCGGAATGTGAATATCAACAGCCCTGCCACCGCCAGCGGCATGCCGATCAGCAGCCACAGGCTTGGCGCGTCTGCACCCGTGTGGGGCAGCTCAGGCGTTTTACGGTTCAGAACGGTAAGGGTCATGGTGTAGGTGTTATTGGCGCCCGGCTTAAACTTGCCTTCGTCCTCAATTGCCTGTCCATCAATAAAACACTTGCCGTCTTGGGTAAATTTGATCACAATTGGCTGTGCCAACAGGTTGTACCCCGGATGTGCCCTGGTTTCCGTCAGGCGGTATGTACCGGGTTCCAGATTTGTGAACACACCGGTGATCTTGCCGTCCGCCCCGGTTATACCGGTCAAATAATTTTTGTTTTCGTTGCTACTGAATTTGTAGCCAGTATCAACCGTATACTGCGTTTTTCCTTCGGTTGTTGTTTCTTTCAGCTTTTCCAGCTTGAACTCAACATCTTTCAAGAATACTTCTTTGTTATTTTCGCCATTTTCCGCGTCCTTCTTGATGATATTCAGTCCAAACTTCGGGTTCTGCAGCGTGTTGGTCAGCACAATCGTGCCGCTGCCGCCGGTGATGGTTCCATCGGGGGTTACTGTGGCTGTATTGCCTGTTGAGCTGCCCGCGTTGTTCGTTTCGCTTTTTGGTGTTGCTTTAGCCTTTACAACATACGTATTGCCGTTAATCGTAATGGTTCCGTCTTCCGCTGCCTGTTTAAATTTGCCATTCTCTACCGTACCTTCCACAATGCGGTAAATATAGTTATTATCCGCGCTGCCGTTAATTGGGTACTGATCCAGGTTGTTAAAGATACACTTCCAGCCGTAATCATCGCGGTTAATGGTAACATAGTCTGGGCTGTCTGCGGTCGGGTAGTTTACCGGTTCCCAGTCTGTATAGCCTGTGCCGTTTTTCAGGCGGCGCTGGAGCTGGATGTAGATTGTATCCGGCGGTTTCTTTGTACTAAGATCCGTACCATCTGCATCTTCCCAGAGCTTGTTGAACTCAATGTTGATCAGTTTGCGCTTGGTGTTGGTAAAGATTGCGGTAACTTCCAGATCGTTCGGATTGTTGCTCTCCACAATCTCGCCTTCCACCATGGTCTTGCCGATCACATGGGCGTATTGACCATCCGGAACGGTTACGCTTTGCAGTGTGGAACCATCACTGGTTTCGACTTCCTCGATGGTATAGCGGGTGCCAACGGGGATGCCGGTGATGGTTCCGGTGTTGCCCTGGCTCATATCAATCGTAACGGGTTTTTCGATGGGCTTTTTTTCCAGACCAGCACCGCCAACATCACTAAAGGTAACTTTGAAGGTGTAGATGCCTTTAATGTTCTCATCCTCACCATCTGCGGCCTTCTTTTGGATTTTCAGCCCGCCGGTTTTGACGGTGTTGACGTATTCTACCTTTAGCTTTGTCAGCGTGGAGTTATTTTCGTCCGGGTCCTTATAGGAGCGGAAGACGATGGTGTTTTTGTCAGGCTTCTCGCTCTCCGCCGTGTAGCCATCATTCTTTACACTCTCGTCATAAACTTCCGTTCGGCCATCATCGGGGCCGCTTCCCTCCCGCCCGTCTAACGAAGGTATTGAATCAGGAAGACTTACGCTCTTACCTCCTTCCATCGAAGTAACCTTCTGCCCGTTCTCGTACACGGTCCATTTGGTGTCGTACAGGTTTTGGTTCAATTCCTCTTTGAGCGAAATGTAGCTGCCGCGGCGGAACTGGTCGCTGAAGGTAACGGTTTCTCCAGCTTCCAGAACAAAGCGTCCGTCACCGTCCACCAACTGGGTGTCTGTGTCCATGGTGGAGGTGTACTGTGCGTATTTGGCGTTTTCCAAATTACCGCTTTTGGCGGAGCCGTAATCCGGGATTTTCTCCTGATCGGTTGTAAAGCCGGTCATCTTACTTGGCACCGCTTTGGGAATGAAGGTAAAGTTCCTGAAATAGATGTTGCGGCTATAGTTATCGCCCACGCGGATGGTTGTAACATTGCCGCTAAATTTGCCCTTCTCTTTCATCTTGTGCAGGTCCAGCTTTACGGTGACCCATTGGTCTGGCTTCACTTCGACCGAGCCATACGTTGCGCCGTTAATGCCTGATGTGTCAAGGCTGCCTTTTTGGACGGCGGGGTTCTGATCATCCAGCAGTTCCAGATACAGGTTGTTGAGGGAAAGGTCACCTCCACCACCATCATTTGAACCAACGTAAACCTGGAACGTAAGGAAGCGCATGTTTTCGATATTGATGGGGTTTCCCAGCGTCAGGATGCCACGACGTTTCTCACGCGCTGCACTTTGCGTATCCGTATAGCGTGCGTACCAGTGAAGGACCTGTTCGGTATTTTGCCCGGTATCTTGCCCGGGATCTTGCCCGGAATCCGGCTTGGGATCTGGCCAGGGGTTTTTAACCAACTCGAAAATGTAGTCATCTTTCTTTCCTGGGGTTGCGGGTTCAATCATGTTACCAGTCGCAGTCAAATTCACCACTTCGGTATCGCTTGGATCCGGTTCAGCGGCATCTGTTTTTCCATAATGGGTTGCCTGGTTCTGGATGGTGAAGTTGAAGATTTTCTGGCCTGTAAAGCATTTTTTGAAGTCATCATCAGTAACGTTGGTCAGATCGACTTCTTTTTGAACCTGCAGCTCGTTATTATCCGGGAAGTTGAACGCCACCGCCATGTTGGACTCCCACATACCGCGTTCCATGTAGTACATGGTAAGGGTGTGCTTTTGGCCTTTGTCGAATGTAAGAGTAGTGCCTTGCGCGTAGAAATTGATGTCCTCGCCATTATATTTTACGGTCTTGGCAGGACTTCCATTTTGGTTACTTTCTGGCGTTCCGCCTTTTTTGACCTTACTGACATAGGCTGTTACACTATTTTTTTCCTTTCCTTCTTCCTCTTTCTTGCCAAATTCCAGCAGGCCGGAAACCTTACCATGGGCACCGCCAACGTCAAGCGCCAGCTGGCCATCAATGAATACCCAAACGTCATCGTCACCGGAGAAGAAGAACTTGATGCTGGTTTTTCCATCTGCCTTGTCTGCTTCCACCATGCCGTCATCCGTCAGGGTAAAATCCATCTGCAGCTTGGTGCCAAAGCCGTAATTGTAGGTAGAAGCCCGGCCCACAGTTGCGGTTTCGTTGAACGGGAAGTAGCCATAGGAACTGACGTTCTGTCCATTTTTAGTTATTGTTTTTTGTGCGGAGTCAGAATCAAGATTGCGTGACCGTTCTCGGTTCTCTGTGCTTGATTTCAGGAAATATTGCTTTGTATCGGAATCCTGCTTCAAGTACAGGGTCGTATCCTGGCTGTCAAAGTACCAGTAATCAACGCCCTTATCCTCATCAAAAATCTGTTTCTTGGTAAAGGGGAACGCAACATTATTGTACACATCGCCAAGCTTTGCATTTTTGCTGTTGGTGCCGCTCAGGAACTCTTTGTTGAAGTGCGGTTCTACTACTTTTGTATCCTCCTTTGTATCCTTCAGCAGCGGTTCACCTGTTGCATCACTTGTGGAGGTATGATCTTGGACCAGGCCTTGGTAGGCATAGTCATAACGTGTACCACTTCCATCTTCATTGATTGTGGAGTTATTGATTGCCATGAATCTTCGTAAATTAAATCCAAAAAGATTCAATTCGCTGCTGATCGTTTCAAACTTAATTCCCCAGTCTAAATAAGTAGGTTGGAAATGACCGGTATAAATCGGATATTGCGCATTGCAGTTACTGTAATAATCACTTAATGCTCTGTCAAATTGGCGGAACACGACCCAGCTTCTTTGACTTGCAAAGCCGCCTCCTTTTCCCGGTGTATAATATTCACTATTATACTTATCTCTATTATTCCCATTTAGTTCATAGTCTGTATAATAGTCATACAATGTGCTGGATACATACTTGGTATTTGCTTCTTCTTTGAATGTTGCCTTACTAATATCTACAACATCATCCGTCAGTTTCTTGCCTTCTTTGGCATCACGCGGGGTACCTTTTTCAGCCCAGTAGCCTCCGCGGATGCCACCGTTATAAATTACATCATCGCTGGCATCCGCAAAGAAACACGGTTCGGAAAGGTCGGCTGGGATGTCCATCATGACCGTACCATCACCGTTATCGGCTGCTTTCTCGTTCTCAACTGCCCAAGAAGCAAAACGGATTTTTGTATAACCTTCCGGCACTTCGTAATACCAGATGTTGGTGTCCTTTAGTCGCTTCATCTCCTGTTTTGTTATAGGAGCCTTACCATCGCCCGTCAGATAGCACCAAAGCTTACCGTCGTTCGTCGGCATGCCACATCCAATCGCGCCATTATGTGTTTCATTTTTTTCATTCTCATAAGAAAGCCAGGAGAAAGTTGCATCGAAGTAAATAACTTGCTTGCCTTGCTTGCCTTGCGGGGTTCCCCAAGTGGATTGGTTATTTACTTTATAAGTAAAGCAATATTTTTTGCTTGCGTTATAAAGGAATGTATTTCCGTCTGTTCCCTGTTCGTAGAAGTTATAGCTCTCACTTAACGGTTTGCTACCATTTTCGGCAAAGAATTGAACAGAAGAGCAGGCACTTGTAGGAATTTCAAAACCCTGCTTTTTGTCTTTGGCAACATCACCGATCTTTACCGTTTCAGTTTCCGTTGTTTTTTCGGAAGAATCTTGTTCCGTAAATACTGCGGTTACATTTGCCAGGTCAGAATCACTCAGGTTTTCAAAGACCATCTTCTGGCTGCCAAAAGCGGTGTGGCTAGCAGGGTCAGGTAATGCTGATGCATTTGCCCAGTCGGCATCATTCCAAGCTACATCACCATTTTCGCTGTTTGCATCGCCATCATAATATTTGTCATTAAATCCGTCAACTTTTACAAAATGATTTGTCGTATTGTTCTCTTCAGGTGGAGCTGTTACTCTTACTTTATGGTTTTCATCTAAAGTAAACTGCATCCAGACATATCCGCCCCAGGGGCATATCGCGTTGTCGCCATTTGTCAAAATAATTTTATAAATGCGTTGGCCTTTGGAAGTGATTTTGTCGGGAACAAGGGACATTGGCTGTTCGCCAATCTCTCCGTCATGTTCACCGCCGCCATTTCCGCGCTGTGCATTAAAGGTAATTTTAGAATTTCTTGTTACTTCCCAACTGCTCGGGACTGCAAAGTAAACGGTAAACTGATTAGATTGTGTGCTAACCTTCAGCGCCCTATCCATATCTTCCGCTTCCTCGGCGTCCATCTCCGGCTGTTCGGTCGGTTCCGGGGTGGCGGTGGGGGTCACGGTCGGCACAGGGGTGGCCGTTGCGGTGGCTGCCGGTTCCGGGGTCGGGGTAGGTTCTGCCGTGGGCTCCGGCGTTTCGGTCGGGGCGGGCTGCTCCGGCTCGGCGCTTTGTTCCGGTTCCGGGGTGGCGGCATCCGGCACCGGGGTGGCGGCGTTCTGCTCCGGCGGAACGGTATCCTCCCCGGAGGCCGTTCCCTGCTCATCCTCCAGCAGCTCTACTTCGCCAGGTGCGTCGGGCAGAAGATCCTCCTCGGCGTATACAGGCAGGGCCATTGCCATAACCAGGCAAGCGGTGACAAGCAGCGCTGTCAGCCGGCGCGCCCAACCTGTTGTGTTGTTTCCTGTTCTATTCAATCTGCTCACCCGCCTTTCGCGCTGGCTTGATGGAAGCACATTGTTCCACAGGGGATCCCTGTGAAACAGTAAAAGAAGCCAGCTTCTTTTACTTGCGCAACCGTTGCCATGTTGTTTTCAAAAAAAACCGCATCGAGTTTTCTCATTGCGCATTTACTTTTTATTGTTAAAATATAGCACCTTTACACCAGAAAGGCAATACAATCCACGTAAATTCCTGTTTTTCAGCATTTTTACTGATTGCGCTTTCCTCCGATTATACAATATGTTCAAAGCCTTTGTATAATTTATTTCTAATTTTCTTTTTGGCAGCGGTCATTTTATATACTTTGACCGCGCGTTTTATGATCCTCTGCGCACGCAGAGCGCAACTTTGCAGCAAAATTCGCCTTTTTTGTTGCGTTTCCCTGTTTTTGCGCAATTATTTGTTTCGCATGCGCCTGTTTGCGGCGGGGCCTGGCGGCTGGGTGGGCGCCTTGTGGGAGGGATGGCAGGTTTGCGGCGCACGGTTCCCGTTTTTTTGCGGCGCGATGGGTAACCGCGCCCCTGCAAACGGTTTGCGGTGTTTGCGGCGGCGGGTGTGTGTTTGGTGGGTTGCATGCCCGCCAACGGGACGCCGTTCTCCCTTTACAACGGGGTGCGGGTTTGCTGCAGATATGCCATTCGCTTTTTTGTCCCCCCTGCCCCGCCCCTGATTCCCGGTTCCCCCTTGCCGATTTCTATTTGCGCCAGCTCCTGAGGTGCATCTGAAAGCAACGAAAACAGCGGATCTTTCGCAAGCACAAAATCCGGCTGCGTTTGCTGAAACAGACGAGCTTTTTGACGTTTCAGATAGATCCCAGCTCCCAGCTTTCAATCTATCCTGTGTAAACTGCAACCCCTCACGCGCCATTCTGTGCGGCACTTACCTTATAATAAGGGGGTGCTGCCCTGTGTAAATTTGCAACTGATCTATTTGAAGCAGCTGTGAGCTGTTGCAATTTTGCACAGGGTATTGCCCGCATTCTGTGCCGAACATTCCCGAAACGTGTTGGAAAAACGCACAGGATTGCCTTGTTTCCCTATGTCGTTTACCGTTGGAAAAACGCACAGGTTCCCCCCGGAACAGTTGCAATTTTACACAGGGTATTCCCGCTCCCCTGCCCCGCCGTGACCCGCGTACCTGTTGGAAAACCACACAGGATAGGCCCGTTCCCCGTGTTGCAATTTACACAGGTTTGGCTGTTTTTGGCTTATTTGCAACTTTACGCAGGTTGCTTTCCGCACAGGAAAGTGGTGGTGGAATGCACAGGCTGCAATTGGTTGAACACACAGGTTTGCGTTGTTAAATTACACAGGCTCTACCTATTACTAATATAGAACTAAACAACTAAGCCATAATAACAACCAGAGGTAAGCCGGGAGATGGGGGAGAACGGGAAAAAATTGGTGTTGCCATTCCATCAGGTTACAGAACCCTGAAACAGCAGGACAGAAAAGCACAATAAAACCCTGTGTAACCTGCACCCTGGCTGCAACCCCCACAGGATATATGGCAAACCACAACGCGGGTGTTGCATTTTGCACAGGGTAATGGCGGTGAAACCCTGTGTAAATTTGCAATTCTTGCGCTGGATAACAGGATGTGCTATAATATCTAACATGATGTGCGTGACCACCCGGGATACAGCAACCGATACAGGAGGCCCCTGCTTATGGCGGCAAGTAAACAGAAAAAAGATGATCCGTTTGTCGTTACGTTTGAAGAACGCGGGGACCAGACCATCGTTCGCAAATCCAATGACCTTGTACAGATGACGCGCAACAACCTGACGCTGAGCCAGCAGCGCCTGATGCTGCATATTTTTTCGATGATTAAGCCGGAGGATACGGACCTGCCCTCTTATGAGCTGAGCATTTATGATTTTATCAAGATGACCGGCATGGACCCGCACAGCGGGGCGCTGTACAAGCAGGTGCGCAAAAATATTGAGGAGCTGGCCAACGCGCCCATCCAGTGGATCAAGAATAACGGAACTTCCACGGTGGAAACATTCCGCTGGATCGATAAAGTGCGCATTGATGAGGGCCGCGCGCGCATGACCATCACGCTGGATCCGGTGCTGAAACCGCACCTGGTGCAGCTGAAAACCCTGTATACCACCATGGATGTGACCTACACCATGCTGATGCGGTCCACCTATTCCATCCGCATTTACGAGCTGTGCAAGAGCTACCAGAGCCTGTACCTGAAAAAGAAAGCGGCCGGGGAACCGCTGGTATGGAACCTGAGCATGCTGTATGAACAGCTTTCGTATACGGCCAACCGATGGTCGGATTTCCGCCGCCTGGCACTGGAAAAGGCAAAGGCGGAAATTAACGAAAAGACGGATATTATTTTTAATTACGATGTGTACGAAAAAAAGGGGCAGAAGGTTCTTTCGCTGGTGGTAACGATTGACCCGGTGGATGATGCCGCCGCACAGGCCAACCTGGACAGCATCAACAGCACAGTGCGCAAAAAGAGCAAAAAGAAGGGCCGCCCCACCGTGGCGATTGAGGATTCGCTGCTGGATGATCCCAGCGTGATCACCTTTGATTATGTTTCGGCACCGGAAACAACGATCCCCTATTCCTTTGGACGCCACCGCACCGAGCTGCGGGAGGAAATTGTTGTGAAAGCGCGCATGGATCAGCTGCGCGCGGAGATTACGCCCGAAGAGCTGCACGCGGTGGAAGTGATCATTGATGTGTTGGCAGATGCCTGCTGCACCATCCAGGCAGGCGATGGCGAGCAGGACGGCGGCAACAAAACGGTGTTTGGAAAGATGAATGCCATCATCCTGGATTGCGGCGGGCTGACCAGTTGGCTGGCCGGTGTGGCACCCCGTTATGCACAGGAGATCATTCCCCGGTCGCAGACGATGCGCAGCCCGGCGCGGTACCTGAACAAAGTGCTGCGCGAGGATATGGATAACTATCGCATTTATATTTTCCGCAAGGCAAAGCCGGCAGCAGAACCCAAAGAGGAGCTGTTGGAAGCGGAGTACCATGTGATGGACGAGCCGGTGCAGCAAACGCTGCCGGAGCCGGAGCCGCCCAAGGTAGAGCTGATTCCCGAAACGATTGTAAAACGGCAGGATATGCGAAAAGAGTTTGCAAAGTTTGTAGATGATGGATACCTGGAAAAGACGTTGACGAGCGGCCAGCGCGGCGCTTACCACGAAATTTACCGCCACCTGGCAGCGCGGTGCGTGCCATCGCCTTCCAGCCTGCGCAATGGGCTGAAAGACGAAATGCGGCTGCATTACCTAGCCTGCATGAATGAAGTGATTGAAAAGTATGGCAGCCTGACCCCGTTGATGGAAGCTATGGCGCATGAACTGGACTTTGATGTGTTTTGGGCAAAGGCCGCCAAGGACCCTAACGTGAATAACCCGATGGGGCTGTTCTACCACATTATTGAAGAACGCGCGCTGAACCCGATCGGCACCATAATGAACGACCAGGCACAACGGCAGAAGGCTGCCGCCAAGGAAAAAGGTGAAAAAGATAAGTGGCACAACGAAAGCTGGATGGATGCTTTTGAGGAAGATATCCCGGATGACAGCGAAGAGTAATTGAGATGAAGCGGAGCGGAACATCCGGGAGCGCTATAATAATAAGGTAAGCAGCGGCTGGCAGATTGCTGGCCGCTGCTTTTTTGTTGGGGGTGCAGCTGAGAAATGGAAATATCCGGCGTTTTTTGATTTCAGATACATCTTGGAATAATAGGTGAGAATGAAGGTGCGTGAGCGGGAATGCCTGGATGAAGTGAAGAAGGATGGGAAGGAAAAGCGGCAGAGAAAATGCGTGAACAGCAACGAAGAGATGCCTGCATAATATTCGTCAAAATATCCGTTGACACACGCGAAGCATATGATATAATAGAAACTATAACAGCAACGAAGAGATGCCGCACGGCATGAGGTGCCCGTTTTTGCAACCCGCGGTTAGATTAAGATACCGGCGTGCGGTACCGCAAAAGAACCGAACAAAAGGCAAAGATTAACCGACAGCAACGAAGAGATGCCTACACAAAGGCGCTCGCAAGGAGGAAAACAATGGGATATTGTATCTCAGTCTGCATTGAAAAAGGCGGCGTGGGAAAAACCGTTACCGTCTGCAACCTGGCGGCGCTGATGGCGCAGGACGGCAAGCGGGTGCTTGTTGTGGATATGGATGCCCAGGGCAACTGTACCTATACCCTGACGGGCGCCCGTGTAACCGATAATACTTTTGACCGCGCTGGCGTGTATGATATGTTCCGTGCCTATGGCATCAGCGGCACGCAGAACTATATTTCCCGCACGCAGTTTGATAATATTGATATAATTCCGGCAAATGGCAACACCCCAATGGCGGCCAAGCAGCTGCAAATCCTGGAACAGTCCGAAAGCACCAGTATCAATATGTTTTTGGCCATGTGCCTGGCACAGGTTGCCGGCGAATACGACTTTATTTTGATCGATACCCCGCCGTCCCGCGATGTAATGGTGACCAACGCCCTGATGGCCAGTGACTTTGTGCTGATCCCCTGCGTGTGCGATGACTACAGCCGTGACAGTGTGTACCGCACTGTGGCCATGTGCCAGCAGTTGGAGCACGATGAGGGCGAAAAAATTGATGTTTTGGGCATTATCCTGACTATGGTGGAAAAAACTGCCCTGACCGAAGTGATCCGCAATGAACTGCGGGAAAGCCAGCTGGGCAGTAAGCTGTTTGCTGCCGAAATCCGTAAGGGACAGGCTGTAAAGGATAGCACCCGCCTTGGTGCGCCGGTTGTGCTATGTGCACGCAGCAGCAACCCGGCAAAGGATTATGCAAAGGTGTATGCCGAGCTGAAAACGCGCGTTGAACAGGAGGCAGAGTGATGGCAAGCAAACTGGACCGACTGCAGAAGAAAGGCTTTAAAGTAAACGAAGCAGCGTTAAGTAAGATCGCACGCGGCGACCAGGAGCCGGGCGGTGAATACAGCGAGATCAATATCAATGATATTGAAGAAAACCCGGATAATGCCCTTTACCGTGAGCTGGATACCGAGGAAGATATTGCGCTGCTGGCCGATGATATCCGCCGCGCGGGGCTGCTGCACAACCTGGTTGTGTTCCCTAAGACCGGTGTTGGCGGAAAATATGTGCTGCTTTCCGGCGAGCGCCGCCTGCGTGCGCTGCGCCTGTTGGTGGAGCAGGATAAACGCGAGCAGGAAGAAAAGCAGCTGCCCAACCGCATGAGTGAATGGCAGAAAGTGCAGTGCAAAGTGGTGCGCAACTTGACGGAAAACGAAAAAGTTGTGTATATTGACAGCGCAAACCTGCAAGTGCGCGGCGGAATCAGCAATGAACGTGTGATGCGCCAGGCGGCGGCGCGTTTTGTGAAAAACCTGCAAAAAGCACCGTATAACCTGAGCGCAGCGGAAGCGAAAAAAGCGCTGAAAGAGGTCAGCCCGCTGAATTCCCGCACGATTGATAAGGCGCTTTCGATTCAGAATGATCTCAACCCTGATCTGCGCCGCTTGCTGGATGAGGAATTCCTGAACCGAGCCGAGTGCGAAACCTATCTCCGCCTGACACTGGAAGAACAGGCCCGTGCAGCCGCAGTGTTTTTGAAAATTGCAGCCCTTGACCCACGCAGCCATGAGCGCCGCGCCATTAAGGACGCATTGACCACCGCCATGCTGGATGTAGCAGTGGAACGCCGCAGCATGCAGGAGCGCGAGAGCGTATTTGCAGCAGCGTTGCAAAATGCACAGGATGCAATCGGTCATGCCAAGACGCAGGAAAACAAGGCGGCGGCAGTAGATAAAGACCACAACTTTATTTCGGCCAAGCTGCCTACCACGGCCCGCAAACTGCGTAAAATTGCAGCGGCAAAAAATATTGAAGCTAAGATCCGCAGTTATACGGCAGAGGACCGCAAAGCAATGTCGGACCAGATGCAGGAGCTGATTGCGGCAGCGCAGGAGCTGAAAGCACTGATTGATGCTGTGGAATAATCCAGATCCACGAAAGCAGCAAACAACAAAAATCCATGCAAATAGGAATACAGGAATCCACGATATGAAACAGCGAATTGTCATCCGGCTGCACCTGGCTGTGCGGGCAGTGCTGCAAAGCGAAGCGGACTGGCGCGGCACGCGGCTGGGTACCCTGACATCGGAGCTGATCCATGAACAGGCTGCGAAAGCGCGCCTGTGCGGGGTGCAGAATTACGAGTTGAACCCCGTCAGCAGCCGCTATGTTCCCGTTACAAACGGGACAAAATATAAGCAGACATCTGGCCTGGAGCAGATCTCCATCTATCTGAATGATGAGGATATGCAAACCCTGAAAGAGTTGGCACTGGCCAACGATAGTGTGCGTGTGATCAACGGCAGGCAGGCAATCACCTACCGATATGTTGTTCCCGGAATGCTGCTGAACGACCCGGTGTTTACGGGGCTGACAGAACAGAACAGCACGGCAGGGTAAGCACTTCAAAATCTTGAATAAATTAAAGGCGGCATCGCGCTTTTTGAAAGACGCGGTGCCGTTTTGTATGCAAAGCAGCCTGAAAATACTACAAAACATAAACCTGTGCGAAATTACAACAAAACGGATAGAAGGTGAGAATAGGAAAAAAGGAGAAATATGTTGGAATTTTACACAGGTTTACAGAGCAAAACATGAGGAAAAGCGCGATGCAGCGTTTGCAAAATAAAGAGGATTTTGGGTGAATCAGGTGCGGGAAACCAAAAAAGAGGGGAAACCTGTGTAAATGGCAACAATCTGCAGGGTGAATTACCTTTTTATAATACGACAGGGATAGTAATACCCTGTGTAAAGATGCAACACTGTACGCTGCGAAAGGGAAGAGTTGCAATTTTACACAGGGTATTGGTTATTCTGTCAGGCGGAGTAGAAGGAAAACACTAAAGGCAATACCGCACAATTCCCGCCTAACGGCTCAAGCACCGCTCCGGCGGCT
>OGZL01001426.1_pt1 | contig 18652 bp, 17 predicted proteins | sample 1576761 | NCBI WGS metagenome assembly OGZL01 (sample SAMEA3541595, study PRJEB24748) | human gut metagenome | biome: human gut; feature: human-associated habitat; material: faeces | place: China | collected 2012
TCTCCTGCAAGCAAGCTTGCGTCGAACTTCTGACCTTTTGACCCTGGTATCATCATAAAAGTATCATAACATAAAAAGAAGCAAAAAAGGCATAGTTTTTACATCTTATGAAACAGACTTGATACCCTCTGCCGATCATGCGAAAATGTGTGATCGGCAGAGCTCTTTTTTGATGTCTGACAATCCCTTACAAATTTATGAAAAACCTATGAAAAATCCCCCCGCCCCCTCGCCAAGAGAAAAAAGTTATGTTATAATTTATGGAAGAATGCGTTTTTGGCGCAGCGGTTTCAGAAACGGGACGTATTGGACCGGAAGCCGCGGCATATATAAAAAAGGAACCATGTATGCTCAACGAAGACAAGATAAAATTAATGACCGAACTGGCACTGTTTGAGAAGAAGCATGCTTCCCAGATGAAAACAGTCAATCAGTATTTTAAAAGCGACTATATCAGCCGCAATCTGCTCCGGGGATTTATAAGCTATACATTGTGCAGCATACTTCTCTTTGGAATGTGGGTATTATTTAATGTAGAAGTAGTTCTGAGTTCGATAGGAATGGATGAACTGAAGGGACTGGCTTTTCGAGGAGGAGCTTTATACCTCGGGGGGCTTTTTCTGTATGTCGTGCTGACGATCATCGTGTATGGCGGGCGGTATGAGTACGAGGAAAAGAGGAATCGGATCTACATAGCGAAACTGAAACATCTGGATAAGCGTTACGATATACACCGGCGCGCCAGAAAAATGGAGAGAGAGAGGAGAGGCAGATGAGAGGACTCCTTGCAGGGAAAGAAGCACTCAAGGCTTTCTATGCGAGATACAGTGCATTTGTGAATGCATTCCTGCGTTTTATAACTGCCTTTGCGGCGGTGTTTCTGATTAACCAGAACATCGGACTGATGCCGAAACTGAGCGGCGGTCTGGTGCCGCTGTTTGCGGGAATTATATGTGCATTTCTCCCATTTGGAGCCATTGCGTTTCTGATTGGGATTTTTTTGCTGGCACAGCTCTTTGCAGCATCGATGGAAGTGGCGCTCATTACCTTGGTGTTCCTTCTGATCGTGGTGCTGCTGTATTACGGATTTCAGCCGGGTGACAGCGCGTACCTGATTGTAACGCCGATCTTGTTTTTTCTGAAGGTGCCGTTTGCAGTCCCGATGATTCTCGGACTGACTGGAAGCCTCGTATCGGTGATTCCGATGAGCTGTGGGATTTTTCTGTACTACGTGATTCTGTATGTGAAGCAGAACGGAAGCTTCCTGGCAGGCAGTGAGCAGACTGAGATCACGCAGATGCTGGCGCAGGTCATCAAAAACCTGCTGGCAAACCCGGCGATGCTTGTCATGATTGCGGCATGCTGCCTGGGGGCGCTGACGGTCTGTGTGCTCAAGAAACTGTCGATCAACTACTCCTGGGGGATCGCGATCGGAGCTGGCCTTATTTTACAGATTCTGGTTGTGTTTATCGGCGATTTCCGCTTTGGCGTTCCGGTGTCAGTGCCGGAGCTGGTTGTGGGAATGATTGGTGCGGTCATTGCATCGCTGATCTATCAGCTGTTTGTTTTTTCGGTCGATTACAGCCGGACCGAGTACACGCAGTTTGAGGATGACGATTATTATTACTATGTGAAAGCGGTTCCAAAGATTGCGATCTCGAGGACGGATGTAAAGGTACAGGAAATCAATAAAGTAAAGAGAAGATAGACTATTTTATAAAAGAAACTTGTTGTTAAAAGAAATGCGTGACGGGTCATATGTACGTGACTGGTAACAGAAACGCAGCCCGAAAGGGAGGGAAAAGAATGGCAGAGATACTGACGGAGATTTATTCGTGGATCTCGTTCGTACCGAAGATAACCTTTAAAAATTTAATAGAGATCGCGATTATAGCAATTCTGGTATATGAAATGCTGATCTGGATCAAAAATACGCGGGCGTGGACGCTTCTGAAGGGCATTGTTTTTATTCTTGCATTCTTTCTGGCAGCTGCGATCCTGGAACTGGATACGATTCTGTGGCTTCTGGAAAAGACATCGTACATTGCGGTAACGGCGATCATCGTTATTTTCCAGCCGGAGCTGCGGAAAGCACTGGAGCAGATCGGAAGCCAGAACGTGCTGACGACGCTGTTTTCAACGGATGATACGAAGAAAAATGAGGATTTCAGCGAAAAGACGATTGCAGAGCTGGTGCGTGCTTGTTTTGAGATGGGAAAAGTCAAGACGGGCGCCCTGATCGTCATCGAGAGGGGCACGCCGCTCGGAGAGATCGAGAGGACGGGCATCGAGGTCGATGGTATCGTGACGAGCCAGCTTCTGATCAATATTTTTGAGCACAACACACCGCTGCACGACGGCGCGGTCGTGATTCGCGGTAACCGTGTGACGGCGGCGACCTGTTATCTGCCGCTCTCGGACAATATGGATATCAGCAAGGCGCTGGGAACCAGACACCGTGCGGCAGTCGGAGTCAGTGAGGCGACCGATAGCGTGACGCTGGTTGTATCGGAAGAGACGGGGCGTGTGTCGGTGGCTGTGTCCGGACGGCTTAAGAGTGTCAAGGATGGAGATGAACTGAGAGATATATTGTCAGTTCTGGTAAAACGGGAAACGGAAAACACAGGTCGTTTCAGAATATGGAAGGGAAGACGCAGAAATGAAAGAAAAGCTGACGAATAATCTTGCGATCAAGCTGATTGCCCTGTTCTGTGCTTTCTTTGTGTGGCTGGCGGTCGTGAATGTGGCGAACCCGATCAAGGTATCGACGAGGGAGGTTCCGGTCACGATCACGAACGATCAGGTGCTGGAGCAGGCGGATCTTGCCTATGATGTGGTAGGCAAAAAAACGGTGGTGATCAGTTTCAAGATCCGGACGAAGGATGATTATAAGGTAAAGGCGTCGGATTTCAACGCCTATGCGGATTTATCGGAAATGTATGATGTGACGGGTGCGATCCCGATCCGAGTGGAAGTGGTGAACAATGAGGAACTGCTGGAGTCCACGCCGGTTGTGAAGTCCCCGGAGGTCATCAAGATCACGACCGAGGCTCTGCAGACCAAGGCATTTACGCTGAAAGCGTATCCTCAGGGCAAGGCGGCAGAGGGTTACGAGGCGGGTGAGGTGACAATGGTGCCATCTCAGGTGACGGTCAAAGGACCAACCTCCCTGATCGGACAGATCAGCAGCGTGGGTATCCGTTTTAATATTGACGGTGCTGCGGCGGATGTCGGTGGAACAGCAACACCGGAGTATTTTGACGCCAATGGAAATGTGCTGTCAGATTTGGGAGATTCTGTCAAGACGGTTGGCGGAGATGTCTCTTATACGATGCAGATCCTGAAAGTAAAAGAAGTACCGCTTGATTTTGACGTCAGTGGTGAAGTGGCGGATGGATACCGCTATACGGGTCCGAAGACGGATATCAAGTCGGTGTCTGTGGCGGGGCTTAAGACGGATCTGGCATCGGTCAGCACGCTCACGATTCAGGGACCGTCCCTTAATGTGCAGGGCGCGACGAAGAATGTGGAGTGCGAGATCGATCTGGATGATTATCTGCCGTCCGGGCTTACGATCGTGGGACTGGACAGCACGACGATCAACGTGACACTACAGGTCGAGAAGTTGATAGAGAAGACCTTTACGGTCAAACCGGAGGATGTGACTCTAAACGGAAAGAACAGCAGCTACAGCTATACCGTCGAAGATACGAAGATGGAAGTCAAGGTACAGGGACTTGAGGAGGATTTAAGCAGCCTGTCGGCGGCGAAGATGAATATCCGGGTCGATGTATCAGGCATGGGACTGGGCGAGCACACGGCAGCGGCGCAGTTCCAGCTGGGGGACGCGTATAAGATGCTGTCGGCGCCGGCTGTGACAGTGCGGGTCAGCGAACATGGAAGCTCCAGTGCCCAGACGACGGAAAGCACCGAGAGTGACCGTGGAGACATGGGCAGCCAGAGCAGTTCCAACCGGGAGAGCGGGGCAAGCTCGGCAAAAGAAAATGTGGATGCAGAGAGCGGCAATGCTGCATAAAGTATGGTATGCCATCCACAAATGAGGAGAAAGAAGTTAAACAATGGTAAAAGCAAAAATTAAATTAAAAAACCCGACTGGTCTGCATTTGAGACCGGCGGGAATCCTGTGTAATGAGGCGGTAAAATTCGATTGTTCTGTCCAGTTCCAGTTCCGTGGCACCGTGTCCAATGCAAAGAGTGTCCTGAGCGTGCTTGGGGCGTGCATCAAGAGCGGTGATGAGATCGAGTTTATCTGTGATGGAAAAGACGAGGAGGAAGCTCTGTCGGCGATGCTGAAAATAGTTGATGACGGGCTGGGCGAGTAGGGAAAACCGGTGCGGTAAAAGAATGTGTACAGACGTACAGATAGGATGAAACTATGATCGTTTATTTGGTTTGCTATGCGGCTTCGCTGCTTCTGGCGCTTGGCCGCCATTATCTTTTATCCGGCGCAGGGCTTCTGGCGGCGGCGGTGTATCTGTATGCGTCAGACTATATCCGGAGTGGAAATCTTCTGCATCTGCGGGGGATTTTCGCTCTTTCCTTTGTAGGTGGACAGGGACTGGCGTGTATGAAGCTTAGTTATTTAAGTCAGGCATGGAGTGCGGGAACGTGGCTGGGACTTTTGGCGGCGTTTGCGGGCTTTTATCTGGCTTTTTATTATCTGGAAGCATTTTCCGGTGAGGCGTCCGTCCGCGTGGGCGGTCATTCCGGCGCGGTGCAGCGCCGGGGGTTGGAATCTTATGCCGGAACCGTCTTTTTCTGCGCGGTGGCGCTGGCGGCGCTATCGGCAGGCTGTTTCGCGATCGAGGCGGTCTATATGGGCTATATTCCGCTGCTGCTCCGGGGCGTTCCGCATGCTTATTCCTATTTCCATGTGACCGGGCTTCATTATCTAACGGTGTCCTGTGTGCTGGTTCCGGCGCTCTCTGTGATCTATTTTTGCATCGAGGGCGGTCGCAGCCGGGGACGGCTGGTATGTATGCTTCTGGCAGATGCAGCGGCGGTGGCGATTCCGCTTCTGTGCGTGTCGCGCTCCCAGCTTCTGTTTGCGGTACTGCTGGCATTGATTACCTACATACAGATGGAACACCAGCTGAATCCGATTTATGTTGTTTTTGCGCTGGCTGGGCTGATTGTGCTCTACATTCTGCTGACGATCGCGCGCAGCCATGATACTGCCTACTTGAATACGGTTTTTGAGATGAAACGGCACCTGCCGATTTTTGTGACGCAGCCGTATATCTATATTGCAAACAATTACGATAATTTCGACTGTCTGGTCAAGGGACTTGTGAAGCACAGCTGGGGCATGAAGATGCTGGCACCGTTCTGGACGCTGACGGGACTCAAGTTTCTGGTTCCGTCGTTGACGGCATTTCCGTATTATGTGACGAAGGAAGAGCTGACGACGCTGACGATGTTTTATGATGCGTACTACGATTTCGGCATAATTGGCGTGTTCATCTTTTCTGCCATATTAGGAGCGGCGGCGTATCTGCTGATGCGGATGATGCGCCAGGTGCAGAATCCGATTACCTATCTTCTGTACGCACAGTTTGCACTTTACATGCTCTTATCGTTTTTCACAACCTGGTTCAGCAATCCGTCCACATGGTTTTATTTCGCGGTGACAGCGGTTGTGACATTTCTGGTATCGCATAAGGTTGCAGGGCGGTAAAAATATATGGATTAAGATATAAAAGTGAAATAAAATCTGCTATAATAACAAAAAGACGACAATTCAGTAAGTTAAAGTGCTGCTTGTATACAGATAGAATTGCCGCATTGATCAGTTTTACAGAAAAGAGGGCAAGCCAATGATTTCAGAAAAAATGATACCGCTTATGAAAAATAACTCCGCCATCCGTATGATGTTTGAAGAGGGCAATAAGCTGGCGGCGAAATATGGACGTGAGAATGTGTTTGATTTCAGCCTTGGAAATCCGAGCGTACCGGCTCCGGCAGAGGTAAATCAGGCAATTCAGGATATCGTAAAGGAAGAAGATTCCCTGTTTGTACACGGATATATGTCCAACGCAGGCTATGAAGATGTGCGTGAGACGATCGCTCAGTCGTTAAACCGCCGGTTCGGCACCTCCTTTCACGCAGGCAACATCCTGATGACGGTCGGTGCGGCAAGTGGTTTGAATGTCATTTTAAAGACCCTGTTAAATCCAGGAGAGCAGGTCATTACCTTTGCACCATACTTTGTAGAGTATGGTTCCTATGTCCGCAACTATGACGGCGAGCTGGTGGTTGTATCTCCGAATACGGTGGATTTCCAGCCGAATCTCGTTGAATTTGAGGAAAAGATCAACGAAAAGACCAAGGCAGTGATCATCAACACCCCGAACAACCCGACCGGCGTTATTTATTCCGAGGAAACACTGCAGAAGATTGCAGCAATTCTGGAAAAGAAACAGAAGGAATTTGGTACATCGATCGTGCTTCTGTCCGATGAGCCGTATCGTGAGCTGGCTTACGACGGCGCGGTTGTACCGTATGTGACAAAATATTACCGCAATACAGTGGTTTGCTACTCTTACAGTAAGTCTCTGTCCCTTCCGGGCGAGCGTATCGGTTATCTGGTAATCCCGTCTGAGATGGATGAGAGCGCAAACGTATTCCAGGCGGCAACGATTGCGAACCGTGTTCTGGGCTGTGTCAATGCGCCATCCCTGATGCAGAGAGTCATCAAGCGCTGCGTAGATGCGAATGTGAATCTGGAAGCTTACGACCGCAACCGTAACCTGCTTTACAACGGATTGAAAGAGTGCGGATTTTCCTGCATCAAGCCGGAGGGCGCGTTCTACCTGTTTGTGAAATCTCCAGTGGAGAATGAGAAGGAATTCTGTGAGGTATGCAAACAGTACAATGTACTGGTAGTACCGGGAAGTTCATTCGCTTGCCCAGGTTATGTGCGCATTGCATACTGCGTATCATATGGACAGATCGAGAGATCGCTTCCGGCATTCAGAAAGATTGCGGAACACTATAATCTGGTATAGCGAAATTGTATCATCGTCTTGGAAAGGAAAAGGATGAGATGAAACGATGTTTTAGAATGATTCTGAATATTGTGATTCCGCTCCTTGGTTTATGTCTGGTCATCTTTTTAGGTCCCAGACTTCTGCATTTTTTCATGCCGTTTGTGGTCGGATGGATTCTGGCACTTTTAGCAAATCCGCTGGTGCGGTTTCTGGAACGGCGCGTGAAGCTGGTGCGGCGCCACGGCTCGATGCTGATCATTATTGCGGCGCTGGCGATTGTGATCGGTCTTTTTTACGGGGCGGGTCTTCTGGTTTACCGGGAAATGGGAAGTTTTCTGGCGGATGCACCGGAAATATATCAGAGTGTGATCGCTGAGATCGAGAATGCATTGCAGAATGGGCGCAAGCTTGCAGAATATTTTCCGCAGAATTTACAACCGCCGCTGCTGGCATTTTCGGATAATCTGGATGGTCTGTTTGGAAAACTGGTATCGCGGGCGGCGGAACCGACCGTGCAGATCGCCGGACATGTGGCGAAGAGTATTCCGAATCTTCTGGTAAATATGGTCATTATTATCCTGTCTTCGTACCTGTTTCTGGCGGACCGGGAGTCCATCATGCGGTGGCTGAAAGAGCATCTTCCGGCATTTGTATTCCGCTATATCGAGTATATGAAACGGGACGCAAAGGGACTGATTGGTGGATATTTTCTGGCACAATTCCGTATCATGTGTGTGGTGGCGCTGATTCTCGCGGCAGGATTTTTGGTGCTGGGTGTCCGCTACGGTGTCCTGTTGGCGTTTTTGACGGCGATTCTGGATTTTCTGCCGATCTTTGGAACGGGAACGGTGCTGTTCCCATGGGCGGTTGTGAAACTGTTTGCGGGGGAGTATGCGTATGCGACCGGGCTTATCCTGCTCTACATCCTGACGCAGGTCGTCCGTCAGATCATCCAGCCGAAGATCGTCGGGGAGTCGATGGGATTGCCGCCTCTGATGACGCTGTTTCTTTTGTATCTGGGATTTAAGCTGCGCGGGCTGACAGGCATGATTCTGGCGGTGCCGGTGGGGCTTGTCTTTATCAATTTTTATAAATATGGGGCGTTTGATTCGATGATCCGGAATTTCAGAATGCTGATGGAGTCGATTCAGAAATTCCGGAGGGAAGAATAGGGGGAAGTTTCCTTATTATATAGTAAAATTTTCTTGGTAATTTAATCTGGATAAATTATGCGGCGTATCGCGATATTTTTTCTTATATGCCCGGAGGAACGCAGCATAATTGCGGAATCCGGATTGATAGCAGGCTTCTGTGACGGGGGTGCCCCGGCGCAGGAGCTCGTTTGCGTTTTGGAGGCGTTTTTCAGTCAGGTATTCGGTAATGGTGTAGCCGGTTTCCTGGCGGAAGAGGCGCATCATGTGGTATTTGCTCATGTAAAAGCGGGCGGCGAGCTGGTCGATGGTGTGGTCTTCTTCTGGGTGTTCAGAGAGGTAGCGCATGAGTTCCAGGATTTTTTCGCCGGAAGGGGAGGTCGGAACGTATTCCCGATGGTTTTCGGAGGCGGCGCGATCAAGGTGTACCATAAATTCCAGGAATAATAAACGCAGAAGAAGCTCGGATCCATAACTGCTGCCACCAAGGGATTCAAAGTTAGCATTGTCTGTGCCATTGTCATTTGTACCACCTGCCTGATAGGCATTTTCCAGTCTTGACAGCGCCTCTAAGAGCGGCGTCATGGTAAGGGAACCGAGGCGCAGAACATCGGACTGCTGTTCTCTGGCAAGCTGGAAACAGAGGTCGAGCGCACAGTCAGCACAGGAGAATGCATCCAGGCATTCCGGCGACAGGTAGAGGATGATGCGCTCATATCGGCTTTTGTATGGCACGACCGGCTTGTGCAGGCAGTGCGCGCCGACGAGGACGATGTCGAGCGGACGGAGGTGGTAGGAACGGCCTTCCACGATGTAGTCTGCTTCGCCATTTAACAGGATCAGGACTTTGTGGAAATCATGATAGTGGTAGGCAACCGGTGTATCCATCTGCCCGCGCAGGTGGAAGAGGCGGAATTCGTGGTTGAGGTAGCCGCGTTTTTCGTAGGCGGGGGATTCGTGGGTGGTATTTTCTGACATAAGGGGACTCCTTTTTTGAGTGTATTGCAGGTTGATTGTTGCGGGAAATTATATCTTGTATAAATGCATTGAGTTTGTTGTTTTCCTCTGAGATAAATATGTTTTGAAACACAGATATTTCATTTCTTAGTTCATATTATATAGCATTATATGCAATATTTAAAGCATGATTCTTCTATTAAAAGCTGCTATATTTTCTTAAAATTGAAATTAAAGAAAGCATAGATGGAATATTATGAAAATGCAGACATATTCAAAATATAAATGGATATGCATGATAAAGTGATTTCGAGAACGGAAGTAGAATAGAAATCATTGATGAAAGGTAACTGTTCAGTAGGTCTGCGCATTTACTGCGCTGACCGTACGAAAACATGGGTCAGCAGGCAAAAATCCCATTGCCGTAGGCAATTTTAATGGATTTTTGCGCGTGACTGTGAAGGTACTGAACAGTTACGATGAAAGATTTTTATGGTATTGATTAAAAGGGGCAGGAGGTATCGCGATGAAACAGGTTGTGCTTGAAAAATATCACTGTATGGGAAATGATTACCTGGTGTTTGATCCAAATAAGAATGATTTGGAATTGAATGCGGAGAATATCAAGAAGATGTGCAGCCGTCATTTTGGCATCGGCGCGGATGGCATTCTGGCGGGCCCATATCTGGGGGAGAATGATTTTTATGTACGCATCTACAACGCGGACGGCAGCGAGGCGGAGAAGAGCGGCAACGGCATGGGTATTTTTGCAAAATATCTGCGGGACGCGGGATATGTGCAGAAAACGACGATCTCCTGGAAAACGCTGGGAGGCGAGGAGACAGTCTTTTATCTCAACGAGGATGCGACCCGTGTGAAAATTTCGATGGGACATCCGACGTTCTGGAGCGATGAGATTCCGGTGACCGGCGAGCGGCGGGAGATGGTAAACCAGACGATGGTATTTGGAAAGATTCCGTATGTCACGACTTGTCTTTCAATGGGAAATCCGCACTGTGTTATCTGGATGAATGAGATTTCGAAGGAAATGGTGTGCCGGATCGGCGAGCATTCGGAAACATCCGAATATTTCCCGGAAAAGGTCAATACGCAGATTTTAAATGTCCTTGACCGGACGAATATCCAGATCGAGATCTATGAGAGAGGCGTTGGATATACGCTGGCGTCCGGAAGCTGCGCCTGCGCGGCGGCGAGTGCGGCATACCGCCTGGGACTTGCCGATCCGCATATGTACGTCCATATGCCGGGTGGCACGCTGGAAGTGGAAATCAAGGAGGACGGCATGGTTTACATGGTCGGCGAGGTCGGCTATGTGGGACATATCCAGTTGGGAAATGAATTGAGCGAACAGCTGCGGATTAAATAAAAAAGTATTTGACAGAAAAATATCGGACTGCTATATTTTATTTATAAAAATTGTGAAAAGAATGACAGGGGCATTCTCACACAGCAAAACGATCATAAACGTATGCTTGAAATTTTTGGGGCTGTATAGGCAGGAAAATTTTGGGCGTATATGAAAAGAGGGCGAGGGGGCTGACTGGAAACAGAGACAGCTGCCTCGTTTTTTATAGGAGGAAATGGCGATGGGAGAGAATACGAACCGATCCGAACCTTTTTTTGATGAAGATGTTGATTTGGTAAAGCTGCAGTTTACCGATATTTTTGGACAGTGCAAAATGGTCCAGATGACGCGGAGGCAGGCGGAAAAAGCGATGAAAGAGGGGTATGCAATCAACCGGTTTGCGCTCGGCGGCTTACAGAAAGCTGGGATCGAGGGCGCGGCGGCGCCGGAGTATCTGACGGACCAGAGCGAGAGTGTGGAATTGTACTTGAAGCCGGATGCATCAACGTATCAGGTTCTTCCGTGGGATTCCGGGCAGGAAAATGTAGCGCGCGTGATCTGCCAGGTCTGCAATGCGGATGGGACGCCGTCCTGGACGGATTCGCGTCATATTTTACAGGAAACGGTAAAACGTGCCGAGAAGATGGGACTGGACTTTGATTTTGATTTCCAGTGTGAGTTTTATCTGTTTCACACGGATGATGATGGGAGACCGACGACGGTGACGCATGAGGTTGCCGGGTATTATGACGCGGGACCGATCGATTTGGCAGAGGGCGTCCGCCGGGACATGGTTCTGAGCCTGGAGGAAGCAGGATTTGCGGTCGAGAGCACGCATCATGGTCTGACTGCCGGACAGCACAGCTTCGTCCTTCCGGCGCGCCGGGGCATTGAGGCAGCAGATTATTTACAGACGTTCAAGGCGGCGGTCAAACGGATTGCGAAACGCCATGGTCTGCATGCGACTTTTATGCCGAAGCCAAACATGAGCGGCGACGGATCGGGGCTTCATGTGGGCGTGTCGATCTCTTCCAGACGGGGCGCCGAGGCGATGGCGCAGGCGAAGCAGTTTGCGGCAGGCGTGCTTAAAAATCTGAGCGATATGATGATTTTCACGAATCCGACCGTCAATTCATACAAACGTCTGGCGGCAGAGCGGAGCACGGTGTTCCAGCCGGAGTTCCCGGCGGCTGTGTGGGAAAAAGGAAGTGAAAAGGCAGTTCATGTGAAGGAAGACCGGAACGGACGTATTTCCGTGGAAGTGCAGTTCCCGGATCCGTCTGCGAATCCGTATCTGGCGCTGACGGCGATCCTGGCAGCAGGACTGGAAGGAATCGAGAAGGCGCTGGTGCTGGATGAAGAAGCGGGCGATGAGAATGCGCCGCGGTTCCCGGAGACATTGGGGATATTGCTCCAGAAGCTGGATCAGAATGAATTTGCACACCGTGTATTTGGGGAAAAGTTCTGCCGGATGTACGGCGAGGGCAAGAAAGAGGAGTGGGAACGCTTCTGTGCCTATGTGACGGATTGGGAGACAGCGGAATATCTGTATCGTTGTTAGGGGGTACGAAATCGCAGTGAGGTGAGACCACGTGGGAAACATCATAGTAGCATTTTCGAAGCCGCAGGACGGACGAAATATTAGAAATATACTCGTAAAACATGGAATACAGGTCACAGCCTCCTGCACATCGGGCGCGCAGGTTTTAGCGTCAACCGATGATTTGCGAAGCGGGATTGTGGTGAGCGGCTACCGGTTTGGTGATATGACCTGCCGGCAGCTTGCCGACCAGCTGCCGCCGGGATTTGATTTGCTTCTCATTGCTTCCCCGAGCCGGTGGAGCGGCGAAGCGATGGGAAGGATTGTCTGCCTGCCGGCACCGTTTAAAATGGGAGATTTAGTTTCAACGGTCCGCATGATTGAGCAGTCACAGACGGAAAAAAGACGGCGGATGCGTCGCCAGCCGCCGCAGAAGCGCAGGGAAGAGGATCAGAAAGCGATCGACACCGCAAAGGCTATTTTGATGGAGCGGAACCGGATGACGGAGCCGGAGGCGCACAAATATCTGCAGAAATGCAGCATGGACAGCCAGGTCAGCCTTATTGAGGCGGCACAAATGGTAATCAGTCTTTACAAAATGGCGTAAGATCCTTTACAATAGGATCAAAAAGGCAGAAGGAGCAGCAAAAACGATGAAATTTACAAAAATGCAGGGACTGGGCAATGATTATGTCTATGTCAACTGTTTTGAAGAAACGGTAAACGATCCGGAGAAGCTGGCGATTGCCGTCAGTGACCGCCATTTTGGAATTGGTTCCGACGGATTGATTCTGATTACCCCATCCGAGGTGGCAGACTGCCGCATGGATATGTACAATCTGGACGGTTCCCGAGGCGCGATGTGCGGCAACGGCATCCGCTGTGTGGGAAAATATGCGTATGACCACCATATTGTGGACAAGCCGCAGATTTTTGTTGAGACATTGTCCGGGATTAAATATCTGGATATGAAGGTCGAAAATGGCAAAGTAACGGCGGTCACCGTCGATATGGGCGAGCCGGAGCAGACTTCCGAGCTTCCGGAGAAGATCGAGGTAGATGGAACGGGGTACGAATTTACCGGAATTTCCATGGGAAATCCGCACGCCGTTCTGTTTATGGATGAGATTGATTCCCTGGAACTGGAGACGATCGGACCGAAATTCGAGTTCCATAAGCGTTTCCCGGATCGTACCAACACCGAGTTTGTCAAGGTCATTGACCGCACACACGTAAAAATGCGTGTCTGGGAGCGCGGATCCGGCGAAACGATGGCATGTGGAACGGGTGCCTGCGCGGTTGCCGTTGCATCTATTCTGGCAGGACATACGGAGGATGCGGTTGAGGTCGAGCTGTTGGGCGGCTGCCTGCAGATCCGCTGGGACCGCGAGAAAAACCGCGTGTTCATGACTGGACCGGCGGTGGAAGTGTTTAGCGGGGAGTATGAGGAATAATTAAACAGGAAACTTTGGGACTTCTTTCACATATGGTAGTAGTACAACGATATGTGAGAGGAGTCTTTTCTTTTGGAAGAAAAAAAGAAAGTGATGATAGATGCCGGGCACGGCGGAACGAAAGATCCGGGAGCAGTATTTGAGGATCGGATGGAAAAGGACGATACCCTGCGTCTGGCGTTGGCAGTAGGGCGGATTCTCGAGGAAAATGGGGTGAATGCCGTCTATACGCGGACGACGGACGTCTATGACACGCCTTACCAGAAAGCAGAGATGGGGAATGAGGCGGAGGCGGACTATTTTGTTTCCCTGCACCGCAATGCGGCGAGTGAGCCGGGAAAAGGTTCGGGCGTCATGACGCTGGTGTACAAGACAGGCAGGGAATCAGAACAGCTGGCGGATTCAATCCAGAGAGAGCTGGCGCGCACCGGATATGTGGATCTCGGCGTGATCGAGCGCCCGGATTTGATTGTGCTGCGGAAAACGCAGATGCCGGCGGTTCTGGTTGAAGTCGGATTTATCGACAATCCGGAGGATAACAAGCGGTTTGACGCGCAGTTTGACGAAATTGCGGCGGCGGTTGCATCTGGGATTCTAAATGTAATCGATGACGACATGGATCGCCGTCCGGTGGAAGAGAGCGACTATTATTACCAGATCCAGACGGGGGCGTACCGCATCCGATCGCTGGCAGAGCAGCAGTTAGAAGAACTGCGCCGTATGGGATTCCCTGCATTTCTGGTGTACGATGGGACGTATTTCAAGCTTCGGGTCGGTGCGTTTAAAAATCTCGACAACGCTGTGCGGATGGAACGGGAACTGCGGAAGGCGGGATTTCCGACGGTGCTTTTGTATGAGAGGGAAGTGAAGTAGGGGAGAAAAGCTGAAAAACAGGCACTATCTGAAAATAAGAATAGAATGACTTATTTGATTGATTTTTGCTGTGCTTTTTGTAAAAATGAATGGAAAAAATCCCCTCATTATGGTATGCTGAAGATAGAAAGCAATATGCATTTTCTTGTAGATAAAGGGAGGGGTTTGGTATGTCAGAGAAGAAAAAAATTATCATCACGATTGCGAGGCAGTATGGAAGCGGCGGTGCGGATACGGGCAAAAAGTTGGCGGAAGATCTGGGGATCAGTTTTTATGATAAGAACATTCTCCGTATGAACTCAGATGAGAGCGGTATCAAAGAGAGCTATTTCCATCTGGCAGACGAGAAGGCGGGCAACCGGCTTTTATACAAGATTATCAATACATTGACACCGGAAAAGGGCGCACCGTCGTTCGGTTCCGATCTCATTTCAGCCGACAATCTGTTTCGCTTCCAGTCGGAAGTGATCCGGAAGCTGGCGGCGGAGGAATCCTGCGTCATCATCGGCCGCTGCGCGGATTATGTGCTGGACGGCACCGAGGGACTGATTCGCGTGTTCCTCTACGCGGATATCAAGGTGCGCGAGGAGCGCGTGCGTGAGCGGAATCTCTACGCGGACAAAGATGTCCTCAAAAATATCCACCGGATCGACCGGGAACGCCGCGATTATAATCGTTATTATGCAGGGCGCGACTGGGAGAAGCCGGAGAACTACGACCTTTTGATTAATACGACACAGATTGGTGTGGACGGGGCGGTTCAGTTGATTAAGGATTATTTAAAAATGAGGGGGCTTTTGTAAGGGAAAAAGAATGACTTCCACTTGCAATTCAATATAGTATCGTGTAAAATGGCACATACAGCCGGGCGAATACGAGAGTGTTTGGACGGCTGTATGTGCTGTTTTGCTATTATTACAAGTAAGGGGAAAATATGAAATATCAAAATGATATTGACAAAATGAATACGAACCGGAATTTATTTCTGATGTCGCTGCCGATCTTCGTGGAACTGTTATTGCAGCTTTTGGTCGGAAACGTCGATCAGATGATGGTAAGCCGGGTGTCGCAGCCCTCGGTGGCGGCGATTGTCAATGCGAACCAGATCATGAACTTGGTGATTATCGTGCTGAGCATGGCATCGACGGCGGTTACTGTGATTTTGTCCCAGTATCTGGGCGCGCAGGATGAAAAAAATGCATCCCGGACCTGCATGGTCTCGCTCGTGCTGATCGGCGGCGTCAGTCTTGCGGCAACGATCCTGGTTTTTGCCGGGCACACGCCGCTTTACCGGGCGATCCATGTGCCGGAGGAGGTTTTTGATGAGGCGTCGCTGTATCTGCTGATTGTCGGCGCATTTATTCTGGTGCAGGGACTTTATCTGACCTTCTCAGCGATGATCCGCGCATTTGCCATGGTAAAGGAAGTCATGATTATATCAGTTATCATGAATGTCATGAATATTGTGGGAAATGCGATTTTAATCAACGGCTGGTTCGGAATGCCGCAGCTTGGGGCGGTCGGGGCGGCGATCTCGACGGATATCAGTAAGTTAGTTGGTTTGGCATTGATGATCGGAATGTTTTTCAAGAGCCGCCGCGTTAAAATGGGAATGAGTTATCTGCGTCCATTTCCGGTGCAGATTTTAAAAAATCTCTGCCTGTTGGCAATTCCGACAGGGGTCGAAAGTTTTTCATACAATCTCTCCCAGATGATTATTCTGGGAATTGTTAATTCCTTTGGCACGCTGGTTACTGTAACCAAGGGATATTGTACGATTTTTGCCAATATTGATTATGTCTATGCGATGGCGATCGCGACGGCAACCCAGATTGTGCTGGGCTACCTGATCGGCGCGCGCCGTTTGAATGATATACAGAAACGAGTGAATGCGACACTGAAGGTTGCGATTGCGGCATGTGTCGGTATGGCGGTGCTGATGTGCCTGGGAGGCAAATACATTTTCCTGATTTTCACAGACAACCCGGAGATCATTGCGCTTGGACGGAGGATTCTGGTGATTGAGATTGTGCTGGAGATCGGGCGCGCGGTCAACATTGTTATGACCAAATGCCTGATTGCGGTCGGCGATGTCCTGACCCCGACCACGGTCGGAATCACCTTCCAGTGGGTCGTAGCTGCCGCCGGCTCCTGGTTGCTCGGCAGCAAGCTCGGCTGGGGGCTGGAAGGCGTCTGGATTGCAATGGCAGCTGATGAATGCGTGCGCGGACTCATTTACGCGGTGCATTTTAAGAAAGAACGTTGGAAGAAGAATTTTAAGGGCGTGAAGACGGAAGCAGAGTTGGGAGAGGCGTAGAAGATAAGCGAAGAAAGAAAGTGTGAGAAAAAATGAAAGAAACAGGATGGAAGAAGACGGCAGGGAATGGTTCTGATGGAAAAAGAACGGAAGGAAAGAAATCGTTTGGCCGGGGGGAGAAAACAACTGGATTTTCCAAGAATAGTGCAAAAGTGGGAGTCAATGGGGAAAAACAGGGAAAAGCTGCTCGTAAAGTGTCTGGAGTTGAGGATAAATGGGGCACACATGGGGACAGGAAACGAAATGTAGGGGAAAAAGACGGTCAGAAAACGGTTCGTGGTGGACAGCGTGGAAAAACAAAATGTCCGATTTACCGTGAGTGCGGTGGCTGTCAGTATCTCCATTTAACCTATGATCAGCAGTTAAAAGAAAAACAGAAGCGCATGGAAGAACTGCTGGGCGGTGTCTGTCCGGTTCGTCCGATCATTGGAATGGAAGAGCCGTATCATTACCGCAATAAAGTTCATGCGGTATTTGGATTGGATCGGAAAAATAATCCAATTTCTGGCATTTACAAAGAGGGGACACATCGGATTCTTCCGGTGGATTCCTGTCTGATTGAGGATCAGAAAGCAGACGAGATCATCGTGACGATCCGGAGTATGCTTCGTTCGTTCAAGATTCGTGTTTTTGATGAGGACACCGGATACGGTCTGCTGCGTCATGTATTGATTCGCCGCGGCTTCACAACCGGCGAGATTCTGGTTGTTTTGGTGACAGCATCTCCGGTATTCCCGTCGAAGAACAATTTCGTCAAGGCGCTTCGTGAAAAGCACCCGGAAATTACTACGATTGTCCAGAATATCAACGGCAGAAGCACCAGTATGGTACTGGGGGACAAAGAACATGTACTGTATGGAAAAGGATATATCGAAGATGAACTCTGCGGACTCCGGTTCCGTATTTCGTCCCGTTCCTTCTATCAGATTAACTCAGTTCAGACTGAGAAGCTGTACGGAAAAGCGATGGAACTGGCAGGACTTACAGGCAAGGAGACGGTACTGGATGCTTATTGCGGTATTGGTACGATCGGTCTCATTGCCAGCAAACACGCGGGCAAAGTTATCGGCGTAGAGTTAAATCAGGATGCAGTGCGGGATGCAGTGCAGAATGCGAAGAAGAACGGCATCACCAATGCACAGTTCTTCTGCAATGACGCAGGCCGGTTCATGTCTCATATGGCAGCCAGAGGCGAGAGTGCAGATGTGGTATTTATGGACCCGCCGAGAAGCGGAAGTACCGAGGAATTTATTGACGCGGTAGCCCTGATGCAGCCGAAACGTGTCGTCTACATTTCCTGTGGTCCGGATACATTGGCACGCGATTTGAAAGTATTCGCAAAGCATGGTTATCGGGCGAAAGAAGCATGGCCGGTGGATTTGTTTGGGTGGACGGGGCATGTGGAGACGGTATGTTTATTGTCCAAACTTCACGAGGCGAAGCATCATGTGAATGTGAGACTGGATATGGACGAATTGGATTTGACATCTGCGGAGAGTAAAGCTACCTATGAGGAAATTAAGGAGTATGTCTTTGAACATACCGGCTTGAAGGTCAGTCACCTCTATATAGCCCAGGTCAAACAAAAATACGGTATTATCGAGCGTGAGAACTATAACAAACCAAAGTCTGAAAATGTCAGACAGCCGAAATGCCCACCAGAAAAGGAATCGGCTATCATAGATGCGTTGAGATATTTTGGAATGATATAAACTATTGTTGTTTTTGTGCTTTTCTATACAAATTTATTGTTTTTCTGTATAATTAATTGAAACACAAACAAAAGATTATCACGATAAGTATACTTGCTTTTCAAAATTTACAGATAGAAAGAAGGAGAAGAATGTCTTTTGAAGCGAAAGATTATCCTATTAGTGACATTCTAAATAAAGTTGTTTTTGATATTCCTCGAAATCAGCGCAGATATGTTTGGAAAAAATCCAGTTGGCAAGATCTTTTTGAAGATGTATTGTTTTCAATAACA
>OGZL01001429.1_pt1 | contig 18626 bp, 13 predicted proteins | sample 1576761 | NCBI WGS metagenome assembly OGZL01 (sample SAMEA3541595, study PRJEB24748) | human gut metagenome | biome: human gut; feature: human-associated habitat; material: faeces | place: China | collected 2012
TCCTGTGGTATCTCACAGATTTTTTTTGTAAACTGCCTCATAAAAAGCTGGGAACTTGTAACTTCCGGTAAATTTTTCTTTTTTATAAAAATTCATATTTAAAATATCTTCTGCTGTGATCATATAAAACCTCGGAATATAATTTTTTAGAAAGTAAAGTTATTATAGTCTATTTTGTGAAATTGTGAAAGGAAAAACACAAGGTTTCATTGCAAAAAATCCGGGAATATCATAGAATGGTTGAGAAGAAAACAGTATAGACAGGATGTATATACAGAAAGCAGGGGAACTATGAAATTTTCAGAAATGCCATACAAACGCATTGATATGGAAGAAGTAGAAAAAGAGTATAAGAGCATTATCGAGCGCACGAAGAATGCAAAAAGCGGGGAGGAGCAGTTTGAGATCCACCGGGAGTACTATAAATTTACCGCAGATGTGCAGACAAGCATGGAACTTGCAATGATCCGCCATGACATTGATACGACCGATGAATTTTATGAGAAAGAAAGCGATTTCTATGATGAGGTCGGACCGATCATCAGCCAGTATGAGAATGAATATGGAAAAGTACTTTATGATTCTCCTTACAGAGACTATCTGGAGAGTAAGATCGGAAAAGTGACATTTAAAAATATTGAGATCGCAAACAAGGCTTTTGACGAGAAGATCATTCCGTTAATGCAGGAAGAAAATGCATTGAGCAGCCGTTACAGTAAGCTGATCGCTACAGCGAAGATTCCTTTTGAGGGAGAAGTTTACAATCTGTCGCTCATGAAAAAGTTCCAGACCAGCCCGGATCGCGAGTTGAGAAGAAAAGCATGGAAGGCAGTCAGTGACTATTTCCTGTCTGTTACAGATGAGATCGACGAGATTTACGATAAGATGGTGAAAAACAGAACCGAGCAGGCAAGACAGCTTGGCTATGAGAATTATGTGGAGCTTGGTTATTACCGTATGAACCGCAACTGTTATGACAAGGAAATGGTCGAAAATTTCCGGAAACAGGTGAAAGAATACTTTGTCCCGTTTGCCAATAAACTACATGAGCAGCGCAGACAGCGTATTGGTGTGGAGAAGCTTTCCTATATTGATACAGACGTCTATTTCACGAATGGAAATCCTGCGCCAGACGGAACACCAGAGGAAATTCTTGCGGCAGGACAGAAAATGTACAGTGAACTGTCTCCGCAGACAAAGGAATTTTTTGATTTTATGATGGAGAACGAACTTTTTGACGTGCTCGGAAGAAAAACAAAGCGTCAGGGCGGCTATATGACCTATATTCCAAATTTCAAGTCTCCGTTTATTTTTGCAAACTTCAACGGAACAAGCGGAGATGTGGACGTCATCACCCATGAATGTGGCCATGCATTCCAGGGATATCTGTTAAGAGACGAAGAGATCCGTGAGTTCGCCGATATCACAATGGAGACAGCGGAAATCCACTCCATGTCGATGGAGTACTTCACCTATAACTGGATGGAATTATTTTTTGGCGACCGGAAAGACGATTACCTGAAAATGCATCTGGAAGATTCCGCTGCGTTTGTCCCATACGGATGTATGGTGGACGAGTTCCAGCACATTGTGTACGAAAAACCGGAGATGACACCGGCAGAACGCAAGGCAGTCTGGGCAGGATTGGAAAAAGTTTACCGCCCGCACATGGATTACGAAGAAGATCCTTTCTTTGGACAAGGCGGCTTCTGGCAGAAACAGCCGCACATTTTTGGCAGCCCGTTCTATTATATTGATTACTGTCTTGCAAGTGTGTGTGCGATGCAGTTCAAAGTCATGATGGATGAAGACTTTGAAAAAGCATGGAAGAATTACTATAAACTCTGTAATCTTTCCGCACGTGATTTCTTTACCAATGTGATCGTGGAAGCAGGGTTAAATAGTCCTTTTGAAGATGGATGTATGGAAAAGCTGGTTGACAAATTCGAAAAAAAGGCGTTTAATAGATAACAGATTTTGACAGGCGGATGTCTGTAAAAGTTAGTCGGGAAAATGAATAGAGACAAAGAGCAGGGAAAGGCCCCTAATATGGGGCATCCCTGCTCTTTTTTTACTATGTCAACGAGAAAAATGTTTCTTGGTAAACAAATTTCTGTTGACAAATGTCGACTGCTTTGTATAATACATATTAAGGCAATACTCTGATATCGAGATAATACAGTACATAAGTAAAGCGATAAAAGCTTAAAGAGATATGAGGAGACAGAGGCATTGCAATAAGCTGTAATTAAGCTGTAATAAAGAAACGATGGGAGAGAAAACAGCGGGAAAATATATGATAAAACGTGTGTATAAGGAAGAAAGTGACAAAAGAAAAACTATTGACAAAATCGCAGATGCATGTATAATAGAAGAAGTGTTGTACGCGGGAAAAAGACACTTGTATCTAGTGAGTGCAATAGACGGAAAAGTCTGTTGGCACTTTTTTTGGTTGTAAAAAAATAATTTAGCACGATAACGTGGCGCAATGATAACACATTGAAATTGAAAGCCCGGATCAGAATACGTTTTTTACCGCAGAGAAACAGGAAAAATTATGATATAAGCGCATAAGCGTTTATATAGATTATTTCTACAGGAGGAAATATTATGAAGAAAAAAGTAGTAAGCCTTATGCTTGTACTTGCTATGACAGTCAGCATGACTGCATGTGGCAATAAGAACAATGCCGCAGATGATGCAAATGCTGTCGAAGACACAGAAGCCGGTACAGAATCAGGCAGCAGCGAAGAAGCAGTAGCTCCGGCTAATTATGAAGAAGTATCTGCAGAGCTGTATGACAAAGAACTCGGTGATTTTTGGGCAGTTTACCAGAAAGCTGATGAAGCTGAAACCGTTTCTGAGAAATTTGCACTTGAAGCAATCGCAGAAGCAAAGTTAATGGAATCAGGCGTTATGCTTCCATTACAGTCAAAGGGTGGTAACTATTCCATCTCACGTGTAGCTCCTTACACATTTGACTATACACTGTGGGGCAACGATATGGACAGATACCATAATGCAGTTGTCACAACAGAGCTGATCAAAGCTTCCGATGTCAGCACAATGAGAGCAAAATGGGCTGAGTTAAAAGGAACAGGTGAGTATGAAGCATGGGCAAAATCTTACTTAGAGGAGCAGGGTTACACGCTCAAAGATACTTATAATTATCAGTTATATACACAGGATCCTACCACATGGGATATTCTTGCAACTTCTCAGTCTGTAGATGCTGAAGCAATCGTGAACACATACGATGGATTAATGGAGTATGATGGAGAGGGAACTTTACAGCCTGCATTAGCAGAGAGCTATGAAGTATCTGATGACGGATTAACTTACACATTCCATCTTCGCAAAGGTGCTACATGGGTTGATTCCCAGGGCAGAAAAGTTGCTGATGTGACAGCAGATGACTTTGTTGCCGGAATGCAGCATATGATGGATGCCCAGGGTGGTCTTGAGTACCTGATCGAAGGTATCATCACAAATGCATCCCAGTACATCTCCGGTGAAGTAACAGACTTCTCACAGGTCGGTGTAAAAGCGGTTGATGATTACACATTAGAGTATGATCTGGAAGCTCCTTGCACATACTTCACAACAATGCTCGGTTACAACGTATTTGCTCCAATGAACAGATCCTTCTATGAATCCATGGGTGGTAAGTTTGGTGTTGAGTATGATCCGGATGCAGCAGATTACACATATGGTAAGGATTCTGATTCTATCGCATATTGCGGACCATACGTTGTTAAGAACTTTACATCCAAGAACACAATCGTATTCCAGGCTAACGAGTCCTACTGGAATGCAGATCACATCAATATCCATACACTGACATGGGTATACAATGATGGTTCTGATGCGACAAAAGCATATAACGATGCAATCGCAGGTGTTGTAGATGGAACAGGTCTTAACACAGCTTCTGTTGCAGCAGCAAAAGCGGATGGAAACTTTGATGATTATGCATATGTAGCACTTACAGATGCAACAACATACAGCGGATTCTTTAATATCAACCGTAATCAGTTTGCAAACGCAAACGATACAACAAAAGCAGTTTCATCACAGACAGAGGAAGATGCTGCAAGAACAAAACAGGCTATGCAGAACGTCCACTTCCGTAGAGCACTTGCTATGGGCTTGGATCGTGGTGCTTATCTTGCACAGCAGGTTGGTGATGATCTGAAATATGCTTCTATGAGAAACTCTTACACACCGGGTAACTTTGTTACTTTGGAAGAAGAAGTAACAGTTGATATCAACGGAACAGAAAAAACATATCCGGCTGGAACATACTATGGACAGATCGTACAGGATCAGATCGATGCTGACGGTGTGAAGATCAAAGCATGGGATCCAACAGCTAACGAGGGTGCCGGTTCTTCCGACGGATATGACGGATGGTACAATGCAGATAACTCCTGGGAAGAGATGACTCAGGCAGTAGAAGAGTTAGCAGCAGATGGTCTTACGATCGATGCTGACAACCCAATCCAGATGGATGTTGTATATGCTTCTTCCAGTGAAGTATTTACAAACAGAGCAAACTCTCTGAAACAGTCTATTGAAGCTTCTACACAGGGACTTGTCCAGGTAAACTTAATTGCAGCAGCAGATAACACAGACTGGTACTACAGCGGATATTACATGAACTATGGTTACGAAATGAACTATGACTTCTGTGACTTATCCGGATGGGGTCCTGACTATGGTGATCCTGCATCTTATCTGGATACATTCCAGCCAGAATATGCCGGATACATGATCAAATCTATCGGTATTTATTAATCGTATCTACGAAATAACAACACTGCATCGGAGCGGGGATTCCCCGCTCCCCTGCACTATTGATGAGTGAACAATTATGACAAAATATTTATTAAAACGTATATTACATGGACTGGTGTCTATCGTGATCGTTGTGGCGCTGGTCATGATCATGATCTACACAATGTTAGACCGAAACCTTGTTTTTGCAGGGGATACAAAATATTCACATACAAGTAATAATGCAAGAGTTGCCTATAAATACTCTAAATGGGAAGATTATGGTTATCTGGATTATGTCACCTACTCTGACTGGCTGAATGAACTTGTAAGCAGTGGAGAATTAACAGAGGAAGAACGATCTGCAGTGGTTGGTTTCGGAAGAACCAAGGCACAGGATTCTGAGCAGGTCAGTGAATATGTCAAAAAATTCACAAAGTATTATAAGTCTCAGGGATACACGGTAGTCCGCAAAGACGCCGTCATGATGAACAAGAAGAAGTATGCCGACGGTGGCCAGCAGCAGCTTTTTGCGTATAAAGATGTCCCATTGGCATCCCGTATGGGAAAATATTTTGCAAATTTAATAACAATTGATGATATTAATAATGTAGAAGACATCGTAGGTGAGAGAGGTCTTACCTTTACGTTACATGATCCTGTCTATGGTGGGGAAAAATTCTCACCGGCGATCATTGGCAATGGTACAACACACAAGTATTTACTGTATTTTGATTCCAAGTTTCCGTTTGTTCATCAGAATATTGTGACGATCAATCTTGGAACATCCTATACGGTAAATCAGGGAGTGGATGTATTCAGTACGATGACAAGCCATCAGGGATCTTATATAAAATCAACTGTCACCTATCCAACCGGTCTTGTGGAGGAGAGTGCGGACAATCTGCACACTGCAACCTATATGCAGGGTTCCAGAGAATCCAGCTTATTGTATGCAGACCGTTATGAGGATGACTATACCAATGTTGCAACATACAAAACAGGAAAATCCAAAGTGGGTTATTCCTTTGTGATCGGACTGATCGCAGTTATCATGTCTTATCTGATCGGTGTGCCACTGGGTATCCTTATGGCGAGAAAGAAAGACAGACTGGTCGATAAGATTGGTACGCTTTATATTGTATTTATTATCGCAGTACCATCACTTGCGTATATTTTCCTGTTCAAGGCGATCGGTGGAAGCTTTGGTCTGCCGACAACCTTTGATATGGAATCGCCGAGCAGGCTGATGTATATATTGCCGATCGTATCGTTAGCACTTCCATCCATAGCAAATCTGATGAAGTGGATAAGACGTTATATGATCGACCAGATGAATTCGGACTATGTCAAATTCGCAAGATCCGGTGGTCTGACAGAGGGTGAGATTTTCACCAGACATATTTTGAAGAACGCAGCGATCCCGATCATTCAGGGAATCCCTGCGGCAGTGCTTGGAGCATTGACAGGAGCGATCATCACAGAGCGTGTGTATGTCGTTCCAGGTATTGGTAACTTATTAACAGAGGCTATCAACAAATATGATAATGGTGTTATTGTCGGTGGAACACTGTTCTATGCGATTTTAACAGTCACATCCCTTATTTTAGGTGATGTCCTAATGGCAATGGTTGATCCTAGAATTTCATTCTCAACAAAGGACAGGTAATTAGAAATGAGTCAGGATTTAGAAAAGTTCGGTATGCCGGAGGAAGAATTATTCGCTCCGGTAGACCACAGTGATCTGGAATCAGAAAAGATTACAGCGCCAAGATATTCTTACTGGCATTCTGTATTCCGTGTATTTTTTAAGAAAAAGATTAATATTATTATTTTGGCGATTCTGGGTGTGTTGATCGCATTCACTTACCTTTATCCATTATTTGTGGAATATGATAAGTTTGGTAACTTAATGGATGCGACAACTAAACACTTGTCACCATCTGCAGCGATCGAACGTCTGGGAATGAACATTCACTGGATCTTAGGTACCGGTGCAGCCGGACAGTCCACATTCGATGCCGTATGGTTTGGATCAAGGATTTCCATTTCCCTTGCATTTATCTGTGCAGCGATCAACCTTTCCGTTGGTGTTGTTGTCGGATCTATCTGGGGATTTTCAAAGAAAGTGGATGTTTTTATGCAGGAGGTATATAACATTCTTGCAAACATTCCATACATTTTATTGATCGCCGTTATGGTTATGTTGTTTAAAGCTGGTTTCTGGACCATGGTACTGGCGCTGACCATTACCGGATGGCTTGGAATCGCGTACTTTATCCGTACACAGGTAGTGATCATCCGAGACAGAGAGTACAACCTTGCATCCAAATGTCTGGGAACGAGTACACTTAAGATCGCAATGAAGAATATTCTTCCATTTATGACATCTGTTATTGTAACACTGGCAGCAACAGAGATCCCTTCCTATATTTCTTATGAGGTGTTCTTAGCATATATCGGTATGGGTATGTCAGATATGTCACTTGGTAGATTGATTTACGAGTCAGAAAGTGCGATGCTTACCCCTGGCTGGCAGTTCGAGTTCTGGAGCCCGGTAGTCGTTGCTTCTATCATCACGATTGTTTTATATGTCGTTGGACAGAACCTTGGTGATGCATCTGATCCGAGAACACACATGTAGAGGTTAGGTAGATGGAAGATAGAAAAGTATTATTATCAGTAAAAGATTTGATCGTGAAATTCCACGTGAGGGGCAGGGTGCTTACTGCTATCCGTGGAGTGTCACTGGATATTTATGAGAATGAATCCATTGCGATCGTAGGAGAGTCCGGTTCCGGTAAATCTGTTTTTACAAAAACATTTGCAGGAATGTTGGACAGCAACGGATTCATTGATAACGGTAAGATTATTTTCAGTGATGAAGAGCTTTCCGATACTGTCGTAAAATTAAATGACAATGCAAAGAAAGTCATCGCAGAGAATAAGAAAAAATTAGACGAGTATTCCAAATTGGAGTTTGGTGCAGACACTTATAAAGCGATTCTTGAGTTAGAGTCTGAGAAGAGAAGAAGAGCAGATTTGAGCAAAGAAGAAGCAGAAGCGTATGAAAAAGAACTCCTTGAGTTAAAACATGAGAGAACGAATACCTTCAACTTGAAACAGACTTACGATCCATCCAAAGAGAAGGATAAGATCAAAGAGGCTGGAAAGAAAATCTCCGAATTGGATACAAAAATCAAGGCATTCGAGAAAGAGCATGAGCAGAAGGTAAAAGAGCGTGCAAACAGTCTGGCACATGATACTGCATACAATCAGGAATTTGATAAGAAGATGGCAGAGCTTAAGGCAAAACATGCGAAGGAAGTCAGCGAAGCGATTTCAGCAGAGACAGAAGCGAGAAATGAGATCCTTGCAAAAGAGGTATATCTTTCTGTCGGACGTTTTGGTTTCCGCAAGCGTATGAAGCAGAACAATGCGCTGCTGGATGCATTAAAAGAGGCAATGAAGCTTGGCGTTGATCTGAATGATGAAGAGCAGAGAAATGCTGTTTTTGATAAAGTTACATTCCGCGTAAAATATCTGGATGAGAACAGTGAGAGATTACATGGAATCTGTATCTTAAACCTTGCAAATATCAGGGATGGAAGAGACTGGAGCCAGATACGTGGTACAAAGATCGCTACGGTATTCCAGGATCCTATGACATCCTTAAACCCAATTATCACGATTGGAAAACAGATTACATCTGTCATCATGAAACATCAGGATTGTACTGAGAACGAGGCAAGGCTTCGTGCGCTTGATCTGATGGACAAGGTTGGTATCCCGAACCCGGAGGCACGTTTTGATGATTATCCGTTCCAGTATTCCGGTGGTATGAGACAGCGTATCGTTATCGCGATCGCCCTGTCCTGCCAGCCAAAGATCTTAATCTGTGATGAGCCTACCACAGCGCTTGATGTTACCATTCAGGCACAGATCTTAAAACTGTTAAAGGATTTACAGAAAGAGTTCAATTATACAATTGTATTCATCACACATGATTTAGGTGTGGTTGCCAATATCGCAGACCGTGTTGCAGTTTTATATGCAGGACAGATCGTAGAGGTTGGTACAGTAGAAGAGGTATTCTATGACCCGCGTCATCCATATACATGGGCATTACTTTCTTCCCTGCCACAGCTGGCTGAGAGAAATACAACTCTTTACTCGATCACAGGTACACCACCTTCGCTCTACAACAGTATCGTCGGCGATGCATTTGCACCGCGTAACCCATACTGTATGAAGATCGATACCTTAGAGGAACCACCAATGTTCAAAGTAACAGATACGCATTACGCCAAAACATGGCTGTTACACCCGGATGCGCCAAAGGTTGAAAAACCGGAAGGAATCCAGAACATTCATGAGAAACTTGTTAAAGCATTCAATATATAGGAGATTTAGATCGTGTCTAAACTAAATCGAAACACAGAAAACCAGGAGCATGCTTCTCATTTACCAGAGCATGGTCCGATTGATGAAAATGGTAAAGAAGTATTATTATCTTTAAAAAATGTAGATATTACTTTTGGCAAGGGCGATAACGCTGTCCGCGCTGTAAAAAATGCGACATTTGATATTCACAAGGGAGAAACCTTCTCCTTAGTAGGAGAGTCCGGTTCCGGTAAGACAACCATCGGCCGTGCAGTCATCCGTGTCAACCCATTGGCAAACGGAGAGATTTTGTACAAAGGTGTGCGTATTTCCGGGAAAATCCCAAAATCCCTGGATCGTGAAGTCATCCGTAACATCCAGATGGTATTCCAGGATCCGGCAGCTTCCCTGAATGAGCGTGCAACTGTCGACTACATCGTATCCGAAGGTCTGTATAACTTCCATTTATATGAGAATGAGGCAGACCGTGTGCGTAAAGTTGAGGAAATGATCAACGAAGTAGGGCTTTTGCCGGAACATCTGACAAGATACCCACATGAGTTCTCAGGTGGACAGCGTCAGCGTATCGGTTTAGCCCGTGCCATGGTAATGGAACCGGAACTTGTTGTTGCTGATGAGCCAATCTCTGCACTTGACGTATCTATTCGTGCACAGGTATTGAACTTACTGAAAAAGTTCCAGAGAGAAAAAGACTTAACATATTTATTTATCGCACATGACCTTTCCATCGTGAGATTTATCTCTGACCGTATCGCCGTTATTTATAAGGGTGATATTGTGGAGATCGCAGATGCAGAAGAGTTGTTCAACTTCCCACTGCATCCGTATACACATTCTCTGATCTCTGCGATCCCGATCCCGGATCCACAGTTAGAGAAAAATAAAGTGCTGTTTACTTATGATCCATCCATTCATGATTACAGTACAGACAAACCGGAGTTAGTCTGTATCGGTCATGACCACTGGGTATTTGGTAATAAGAAAGAGATTGAAGAATACAAAGCTACGCGTGAGAAGAATGTGCCTTTAAAAACAATTACGATTTTAGACAAAGATGCACCAAGACCAGAAGAACATCATGACAATATTGCACATGATGAGATCCAGCTTCCACCACTTCATGATACAGGAAGCGCATGGTACGCACTGCTTTCGTTCTTACTTCCGGTCATCGGTATTATCGCAGCGATGATCTTTAAGAAACACAGACATTATCGTAACTACAAGATGTGCAAAAAGGGTGCCATTGCAGGATTTATTGTACTTGCAGTCATTCTTGCATTGTTCCTGTTAGCACTTGCAGCAGTGTTTATTTAAGATATGGGAAGAACCGTCAGAGGTGGCAACAGAAACCATACTCCGAATGTGAGACCGGTTCAGAAGGTGGAGCTTTCGGAGAAAAATACAAGACAGAGATTTATCGCAGTGATCGTATTGCTGGTCATTGCTTCAGGCGCATTTATGTATGCACTGAATGGATTGATGTCAAATGACAGCGGATGGACAAACATTGAAGTGGGTTCATCCGCTGAAATTAATTGTGGAGATGATTTTATCTTCCAGTATTATGTCGGGGCAGCGGGCGTAAATGCCACCGCAGAAAAAAAAGCGCTGACGCTGCTCTACACAGATTCCATTGTAAAAGCCTATAAAATGTTCAGCAGTGATGAATCATTTGAAGGGATCACAAACGTGTATGATCTCAACCGGCACCCGAATGAGACAATGGTTGTGGATGATGCATTATACCATGCTTTTGAGCTGATCGCAGAGACCGGAAACCGGGCAATTTATCTTGCGCCTGTGTATACAGAATATGACAATCTGTTTTTCTGTAATGATGACTCCGAGACAGTTAACTATGATGCTTACCAGAATGGGGAAGTGGCAGCTTATTTTTCAGAGGTGGCTGCTTACAGCAATGATCCGTCTGGCGTGAACGTCGAACTGCTCGGCGGCAATCAGGTAAAATTGTCTGTATCCGACGATTACCTTGCTTTTGCAGAGAAGAATTTTATTTCGAATTTCATTGATCTTTCGTGGATGAAAAACGCTTTCATTACTGATTATGTGGCGGATGTCATGATCGATAACGGCTATACGTTAGGTTCACTGACAAGCTATGATGGATTCACAAGAAATCTGGATCAGACTTCTGCGATTACAAAATTAAATGCCGGTTCGGATACATCCGGGACAGCAGAGGAAAATGCGGATTATTCTTTCAATCTATATGACAGGCAGGGGAATATCATTTATCCTGCCGGTGTCATGCATTATGACGGGGCGGAAAGTATTGTCAGTCTGCACAATTATCCGATGTCGGACAAGGAAAAATATCATTATTATGAATTTAAGAGCGGTGATATCAGGACCCGTTATGCAGATACCGCAGACGGACTGTGTAAGTCCGCAGTCAATAATATGGCAGCTTATGCGGACGACATCAGCTGTGCAGAACTCATTTTGAAGGTAAGCCCGGTTTACATCGCTGATACGATGGATACAGAGGCGGTAAAAAATCTCGCAGAAAACGGTATCCAGACGATTTTTGGAGAGAACAGTGTGCTCTATTACACGGATCCAGGGTTAGAACTCACAGATTTATATGACAAAGACGGCGTGCATTATACATCAGAGTTATTAGAGTAAGCAGGCAGGCAGTTGCGGAAAGCCGCAATTGCCTGTTTTGCTGTCTTGGATTATACTAAGCAGAGAATATTAGTTGAATGTTCGCAGGTTGTGGAAGAGGAGAAGACAGACATGATTTTCGGAGAGAAGACAGAGGAACAGAAACGTGTGGCGGAACTGACGCGCGAGGTAAAAGAACTCCGCAAAGAACTGCTGGCGAGTAAACTGGACAAAAAACAGGTGGAAGTCCAGATGAAAGAATTAAAGGACGCATTAGAACTCGGTGGAAACCTGCGTCAGGGGTATGTCGATTCGCAGGAACATATGGCAGTTGCAAGGCGCGGACTGATCAATATGATGGAGGATATGAACGAGATTCCCATTGAGGATGTGAAGCGTGATCTCGACAGACTGAACGGACATTTGGATCAGATTTTCCATGAGTGCAGTATCCGGGAGGATGATCCGGATTTTAAGTCCACAGCCGACGGACTCAAAAATATGGCGGCAAATATGGATAAGATCAATCTGATCATGCTGCGGAGCGAGTTGGAAAATCTGCAGGCATTGCTGGAGGATACATCGGAATGGCGGTCGCCAAATTTTTTTGCACTCGCATATTATCTACAGCATGAGGAAGAGAGCAAAGTCGGAGAGATGGAAAATGAGTTCCGCAACAGCTTTTTAGAGCGATATCTGGAGGAACATCTGATGGAATCGCTGGCTATGGAAGCCAATTACGCGGGATGCGGAGAGAAGCTGGAACATATGATACAGCACTATATTTATGCGTAAAAATCGTATAGTATGACACACCTGCATAAAATCCATAACCAAAAGTTATCATAATGAGTAAATTGCATAATTTGACGTTAAAATACATCAATAATTTAGGTGATTCTGAATATTGTGCATAAAAAGAAAATTTGATAAGATTCTCTACAAGAAAAAGAAAGTTGAGAAGAAGAAATTAAATTATCTCAATAAAATTTAATTTTTGCTTTTCAAAAAGGAGGCTAAATCCTCTCCTCACTCAGAGGAAAAATTTTACTTCGTAAAATTGGATTTGCTTCGCAAACAAGGAGGATTATTATGAAGAAAGCAGTGAGTATGTTTTTAGCAGCTGCACTGGCAGTTGGCACATTCGCAGGATGTGGATCATCCGCAGATACAGGAAGCACAGGAAGCGCAGCATCAACGGAGAGCGGTTCCACAGACAGCGCGGCAGATGGAAGCGTATTTAAGATCGGTGGTATCGGACCTACAACAGGTGCAGCAGCAATTTATGGTTCTGCAGTTATGAATGCCGCACAGATCGCAGTAGATGAGATCAATGAAGCAGGTGGTATCAATGGATATCAGGTAGAATTCAAAGCAGAAGATGACCAGAGCGATGCAGAGAAATCTGTCAATGCTTATAACTCTTTAAAAGACTGGGGTATGCAGGTTCTGATGGGAACTGTTACAACAACTCCATGTATTGCAGTTGCAGATAAGACAGCAGAAGATGGTATGTTTGAGATCACACCATCCGCTTCTTCCACAGATGTCATTGAAAACGACAATGTATTCCAGGCATGCTTTACAGACCCGAATCTGGGAACAGCTTCCGCACAGTACATTGGTGAGAACAAACTTGCAACAAAAGTAGCAGTTATCTATGACAGCTCTGATGTATATTCATCCGGTATTGAAGCTACATTCGTAAAAGAAGCAGCAAATCAGGGATTTGAGGTTGTCGCAGAGGAAGCTTTCACAGCAGATTCCAAGACAGACTTCTCCACACAGTTACAGAAAGCACAGAGTGAAGGTGCTGATCTGGTATTCCTTCCAATCTACTATACAGAGGCTTCCATCATTTTAAATCAGGCAAACGGAATGGGCTATGAACCGACATTCTTCGGATGTGATGGTATGGACGGTATCCTTGATGTGAAAAACTTTGATACATCTTTAGCAGAAGGTTTAATGTTATTAACACCATTCGTTGCAGATGCAGATGATGAGAAGACACAGGCATTTGTATCCAAATACAAAGAGCTTTACGGTGATACACCAAACCAGTTCGGTGCAGATGCATATGATGCAATTTATGCGATCAAAGCTGCAATCGAGGAAGCTGGCGTAACACCGGATATGAGCGTATCTGATATCGGAACAGCTCTGACAGAGGCTATGACAAAGATTTCTGTAGATGGTCTGACAGGTAATGGCATGACATGGGAAGCTACCGGAGAAGTAAGTAAAGCTCCAAAGGCTATGGTGATCAAAGATGGTGCTTATACAGCAATGTAATCTGCGATAATGATACAACGAAAATAAGGGCGATCCAGTTTCCCCAGAGGGTGTCAACGGTGGCTTGGGCTGCCGTATGACACCTTCTTTTTAACAGAAAGATTGTATACAGGTATTTTATATGTTATAATCCTTGATGTAAAAAAGTAATGTTTTAACGTAGTAAATTAACAGAAAGACAGAGGTGTAGTTATGAATTTTTTATCCTACCTGATCAACGGTATCAGCCTCGGTAGTGTCTATGCAATTATCGCATTGGGATACACCATGGTTTATGGTATCGCAAAAATGTTAAACTTTGCACACGGTGATGTTATTATGGTAGGCTGCTATATTGTCTTTATGACAATGAGCGGACAGGGCTGGGGAGCGGTCCCGGCAGTGGTACTTTCTATTATCGTGTGTACCGTACTCGGCATTGTGATTGAAAAGATCGCATACAAACCACTCAGAAAGGCAGCGCCTCTGGCAGTTCTTATCACAGCCATCGGTGTCAGCTATTTCTTAGAGAATGCAGCATTACTGATCTTTGGCGCTGACACCAGATCATTTACAAATGTTGTAACACTTCCGGCATTGAAACTGGCAGGTGGGGCACTCACAATCTCCGGTACAACAATTGTTACATTTCTGGTGTGCGTTGTGATCATGGCTGCACTGATGCTTTTTATCAAGAAAACCAAAGCCGGTCAGGCAATGCTCGCAGTATCTGAGGATAAAGATGCAGCGCAGTTAATGGGAGTGAATGTAAATGCAACGATCTCCCTGACATTTGCAATTGGTTCCGGCCTTGCAGCGGTAGCAGGCGTACTGTTCTGTTCCGCTTATCCGACACTGACACCGTATACGGGTGCAATGCCTGGTATCAAGGCGTTCACAGCCGCTGTATTCGGAGGGATCGGTTCCATTCCGGGAGCATTGATCGGAGGGATCCTTCTTGGTGTGATCGAGATCTTAGGCCGCGCATATATCTCGTCCCAGTTATCCGATGCGATCGTGTTTGCAGTCCTGATCATTGTGCTTCTTGTGAAGCCTTCGGGAATTTTGGGTAAACAGGTTCATGAGAAAGTGTAGGTGGCAGATATGGCAAAGTTAAATTTGAAAACAATGAAAAAAAGTACAAAAGATCATATCATTACATTTGCTATGGTCATTGTAGTTTACATAATTGTACAGACTATGATCACAACCGGCAACATGTCCTCCCTGATGCAGGGACTTCTTGTTCCAATGTGTACCTATTCGATCGTGGCAATTGGTTTAAACCTCTGTGTCGGTTATCTGGGCGAGCTTAGTATCGGTCATGCCGGATTTATGTGTGTGGGAGCATTTTCCAGCGCATTCTGCACCAAACTGTTACAGGACAGCATTCAGAATGAAGTGGTTCTGTTTTTGATCGCAATTGCAGTTGGAACTGTCGCAGCAGCATTTTTTGGATTCCTCATCGGTATTCCGGTGCTTCGTCTCCGTGGAGACTATCTTGCGATCGTAACGCTTGCTTTTGGTGAGATCATCAAAAATGTCATTAATGTTTTATATATTGCAAAAGACGAGAATGGATTCCATTTTGCTATCTCGGATGGAAATAAGATTGAGTTAAGCGAAGAAGGTATCTGGCTGATCAATGGAGCAAAGGGAATTGCAAAGATTCCTCATTTATCCAGTTTTACAGCCGGTGTGATCATGATCCTGGTCATTTTATTTATCGTATATAACTTTGTAAATTCCAGAACCGGCCGTGCAGTGATGGCAATCCGTGACAACCGGATCGCAGCAGAATCTGTCGGTATCAATATAACAAAGTTCAAACTGATGGCATTTACCATTTCCGCAGCAATCGCGGGTGCAGGCGGTGTGCTTTATGCGCATAATCTTTCTACCGTTACAGCAACTCCGACAAACTTTGGATACAATATGTCCATCATGATCCTGGTATTTGTCGTATTAGGCGGCATGGGAAGCTTCCGTGGATCGATCATTGCAGCAGTCATTTTAACACTGCTTCCGGAGGTGCTCCGTGGACTGAAGGATTATCGTATGTTGATCTATTCCATCGTTCTGATCGTAATGATGCTTTTCAATTGGGCACCAAAATGTATTGAGATGAGACAGCGTATCGCAGCAAAATTCAAAAAGCCAGCAAAAAAGGAGGCAGCATAATATGGCATTATTAGAGGTAAAAAATCTTGGGATCTCCTTTGGTGGACTTCGTGCGGTAGACGGATTCAACATTACAATTGAAAAGGGACAGTTATATGGACTGATCGGACCAAACGGTGCAGGAAAAACGACCTGTTTTAATATGCTGACAGGTGTGTATACACCAACCGATGGAACCATCACATTGGACGGAAAAGACATTACTGGCAAAAAGACGGTGGAGATCAATAAAGAGGGAATTGCCAGAACGTTCCAGAATATCCGGCTTTTCAAAGAGCAGTCTGTTCTGGATAATGTCAAAATAGGTTTACATAATCAAATGCCTTATTCTACATTGACAGGAATCCTGCGTCTGCCAAAATACCGCAAAGTGGAAGCAGAGATGAATGAGAAGGCAATGGAACTTCTGAAAGTGTTTGATCTGGATAAAGAGGCTGATTTCCTTGCATCCAATCTTCCTTATGGTAAACAGAGAAAACTGGAGATCGCCCGTGCACTTGCGACAAATCCAAAATTATTACTGCTTGACGAACCGGCAGCAGGTATGAATCCAAATGAAACAAAAGAACTGATGGAAACGATCCATTTTGTCAGGGATGAGTTTGACATGACGGTTCTTCTGATCGAACATGATATGAAGCTTGTGTCAGGAATCTGTGAGGAACTTACGGTGTTAAACTTCGGACAGGTGTTAGCACAGGGAAAAACCAGTGATGTATTAAATGATCCACAGGTTATCAAGGCATATCTGGGTGAATAGGAGGACATTATTATGGCAATGCTTGAGGTAAAAAATCTGGAAGTATATTATGGTGTGATCCAGGCCATTAAAGGTATTTCCTTTGAAGTAAATGAGGGCGAAGTCATTGCATTGATCGGTGCCAACGGAGCGGGAAAGACCACAACGTTACAGACCATCACCGGAATGCTTCAGCCGAAAGCCGGAGAGATTATTTTTGAGGGCAAAGATATCAGCAAAATCCCGGGACATAAGATCGTATCCATGGGAATGGCACATGTACCGGAAGGAAGACGTGTGTTTGCAGAATTATCTGTGTACGAAAATCTGAAATTAGGCGCATATACCAGAAAAGATAAAAAAGAGATCGAGGAGACATTGGCACGTGTATACAAGAGCTTCCCGCGTCTGGAGGAGCGGAAAAACCAGCTTGCCGGAACACTGAGCGGTGGCGAACAGCAGATGCTTGCTATGGGACGCGCACTGATGTCAAAGCCGAAGATCATTTTAATGGATGAACCTTCCATGGGACTCTCTCCGATTCTTGTAGAAGAAATTTTCCATATTATCCGGGAGATTTCTGCGGGTGGAACAACGGTACTGCTTGTAGAGCAGAATGCAAAAAAAGCACTTGCGATCGCAGATCGTGCCTATGTATTAGAGACCGGCAATATTGTGCTGTCCGGAGATGCAAAGGAAATGATGAACAATGATTCCATTAAAAAGGCATATCTTGGCGAATAACAGACGATGTAAATGTGGATATGAGGTACACTTTTTGGGCAGAGAGGTGTATACTGAAGGAAAGAATTGCAGAAAGGCTGGGGCAGGATATGAAAAAAACTGTAATTACAATTGCGAGAAGCTACGGCAGTGGTGGTAAGACACTTGGCAATTTACTGGCAAAAGATCTTGGCATTAACTGTTATAGCAGGGAAATCTTAAGAATGGCATCTGATGAGAGTGGAATCAATGAGGCATTGTTTGGCGAAGTGGATGAGAAAATGAAAAAGTCACCACTCCTGTTTAATATCTTAAAAAAGAATCCATATAAAGGTGGAGTACTTCCGCCGGAAAGCAGTGATTTTGTATCAGATGACAATCTTTTCAATTATCAGGCAAAGGTCATCAAGGATCTTGCCGCACAGGAGTCGTGCATTATCATTGGCCGCTGTGCAGATTATGTTTTAAAAGACAATCCGGATGTGATCCGTTTATTTTTCTACGCACCGTTGGAGGACTGTATCAGGCGTGTCGTTGACCAGAATGGTATCTCTGCAAAAGAGGCGGAGAAGAAAATCGCAAAGATTGATAAATACCGTGCAGACTATTATAAGTACTATACGGGCAATGCATGGAATGATGCGAGAAATTACGATTTCTGTCTGGATACTTCTTCGATGAGTTATGAGAAACTGGTTGCAGTGGTGAAGGATATCATTAAAATCTATCAGGAGTAAGCGGAGTTTCACTTATGAACTGCCGCCTGTAGGTGGTGTTACGGATTTTTAGATTGAATTTTATAATTTCGGTTATGAACAAAATATTGCAGTCTGACATGTTTACGAAAACATGAATGTGAAATGGACGAATATTGTGTTTCGTTGCGTTAAACATTGCG
>OGZL01001455.1_pt1 | contig 18436 bp, 15 predicted proteins | sample 1576761 | NCBI WGS metagenome assembly OGZL01 (sample SAMEA3541595, study PRJEB24748) | human gut metagenome | biome: human gut; feature: human-associated habitat; material: faeces | place: China | collected 2012
GCAGATTTCAAAGGTCAGAAGATCCGTACTATGGAAAACAGTTATCATCTGGCGTTCTGGAAGGCACTCGGCGCAAACCCGACTCCAATGAGTTTCAGTGAGGTTTATATCGGTCTTCAACAGCATACGATCGATGCGCAGGAAAATCCATATGAAGTTATCGTTTCCAATAACTTATATGAACAGCAGGATTATGTGGTCGAGACCAATCATCTTCCGCATCTGATCTCTCTGATCGTCAACGATGATTTCTTTAAGGATCTTCCGGAGAATGAACAGGATATCATGACTGAGGCTGCAAAGCTTGCAACGGAATATGCAAGAGAACAGTCCGATGCACGTATTGCAGATAAAATTGCAACCATCGAAGAAAGCGGTACACAGATCATTACCCTGTCCGATGAGACACGTAAAGAGATCCGCGAGGCATCCAAAGGCGTGTATGATTCGATTAAGAAAGTGATCAAGCCGGAGATTTATGAAACATATATGGATAAAGAATAATACCAGCGCTGAGATGTAAAATTACGTATCCTATCTGTTTTATACAGGCTGTTGAAAAAATCCGTATATACTAAGAAAAGAAAATCCTACAAAAAACGCCCCACAAAATGACAAACTCGCTGTCGCTCAAACAGTGTCATTTTGTGGGGCAAAGTAGTATTTTATTTCCTAAGTATATCTACGAATCTTTTCAAGGCCTGTACAACCCAGACAGGATACGTTTTTTATCCCTCATTCGTGGTAGTTATTCTTATGGGGGAGGACACGACGGGGCTCCGCCCCGGGATGCGGACAGCGGCTGCGCCGTTAGCCATAGACTGGAGGCGCAGGCACGCTCTTTTCCCATTTGAACAGTATTTCAAATGTAAAGTAAAAAACGTCTCATAGATGTTTATCAGGCCTGAAAAGATCTGTCAGAAGTACTTAGTGAAGAGAATTCTACTTTGCTTCGAAAAATGGCACTGTCTGAGCGACAGCGAGTTTGACATTTTTCGAAGTGGTTTTTGTAGAATTCTCTTCTCTTAGTACTTCCAGATCTTTGAACTAGCCTGTAAGAACAGCTATGAGACGTAATTAGTTTATATTTTATACTGTGACTTTCTCATTATTTCACATTAAGGTATACATCCTCATGTGTATGGAACCCTCCATCTATGACCACTTCATCCATATTCTCTTTCGTCACAGCCACCGGCGTGATCTTATAATACGGAATCTCATATTCTCCATCATTGGTCGTCTCGGTAACAGGGTATTCACAGTCAGCTGACCCGATATCCTCCCCATTTCCAAGCATCACTGCCAGTGTCGCCGCCGTAGATGCCTCCTGCTCGATCGGCTTATACACCGTCATGGTCTGGGTTCCTTCTACAATACGCTGGCATGCAGCCAGTTCTGCATCCTGTGCGACAACAGCGACCTGTCCGGCAAGGCGGTTTTCGGACAAAACTTTAACTACCTGACTTGCCAGATCGTCATTACCACACATAACACCAACAATATCATCCGTCACTTCCAGCCCCTTGTTTACATGAGTTTCCGCTATTTCTGCAAGCCAGTTATCACAATAACCGGAGTAAACGATATTAAGCTTACTATCCACCAGTGCATCTTTAAATCCCTTCTCAACTTCCTCAACATTTTTATCTGTCGGTGATCCATAAATCGCAAAGATATTTCCGCCATCCGGGCAGGCTTTTTTCAGTGCCTCACCCATCAGTGTTCCAACCATCTCATTGTCGATCGTAATATACAGATCCGCATTTACATTGGGAATGATACGGTCATAGCAGATTACACAGATTCCTTTGCTTTTTGCTTCTTTTACCACATCATATAATGCATCGCCATCAATTGGTATAATAATGATCACGTCCATTTTTTTCTGGATGAAATACTCAATCTGAGAAATCTGTTCCTCCACTTCTCCTCCGGCCACCTGCACATTTACTTCTGCCCCAAGACTCTGCGCTGTAGACACAAACATATCACGGTCACGCAGCCATCGTTCAATTACAAAAGAATCAAAGCTAAGTCCAATCTGCAATTTATCCTCTTCTGTTGTATGTGCTGTTTCCGTCTCCACACTCTGCTTTCCACATCCTGTAAGCATCAGTGCAAGCACTATCCCGATTATAAGAAAAATGCCTGTTTTCTTTTTCATTTTCCATACCTCGTTTTATATTCACTTGGTGTCATATCTGTCTGTTTCTTAAAGATCCTGCTGAAATAATTCGGATCTGTATAACCACTCCGGATCCCGGCTTCTTTAATACTGATATCCGGCTGAGCCAAAAATTCCTTAGCTTTTTCTATCCGCACCTTCGTCACATATTCAATAAAGTTTTCTCCGGTCTCTTCTTTAAAAATCTTGCTGAAGTAATAAGGGCTGATATTTACAATGCCAGATACATCATCCAATGAGATGTCTTTATTATAATTCTCCTGGATATACAGCATCGCTTTCTTTGCAGCAGAATTGGACTGGTCTTCCTTCTGATCCCGGATTGCGCGGCAGGCATTCACCATCTTGTCCAGAAACCATTTTCGCAGTTCTTCATACCCTGTACATGCCATGGCTGCATCAAGATAATCGCGTCGATAGCTAAATCCATAATTGATCGCGCCTGCTTCAAATGCTTTTTTCTCACCCCAGATAATATATTCCAGGGTCTTCAGCCGGATGTTATTCATGTCGTCTGCATAATGTGCCACCATCCAGTCAAAAAACACATTTATCTCCTGGATACATTCTTTTTCTTTTCCCTCTTCCAGATAACGGAAAATATTTTTTTCCATCTCTACCGGAAATTCCTCATCATACACACCATTCTGGGAAAGATCTTCGATATGTATCACACGGCTCTTGCTTCCATTCAATGCACGCAGTGCCTCACGATAAGAGCGCTCCATCTCCTGCATTTCCCGTACTCTTCCGATTCCGACACGAAATTTCGCTTCGATACGATCTTCTAATCGGGTAATCAGGCTTCGTGCCTGTTCAACCAGATCGATTCTTTCTTCATATGGATTCTCAGACAGTGCACACGGAACCACGATTGGAATACGATTGGACATGATCGATCCCACTGCACAGGAAAAAGAAGATTTTACGATATCTCTCAATTCCGCATAAAAGTCCTGTGCCTTAACATTCATTCCAACCGGGCTTACCAGCCTTCCATTCTCATAAGACTGTCCAAACTGAATGATCATAACATAGCCCTGTTTTTCCTCAATATCCAGAAGCTGTTGGTAATAGTCTGCCACCTGCATCTCCTGTTGGAAAAGAAGGCTTCCAACAAAACTGTTTTCTACGACCGGAATGACTGTTTCCAGTTTTTCCTGTATTCTCAGAAGGTTACTTCGCTGATTTCTTTTTGTATCAACTTTTGCTGTGGCCTCTTCCACTGCTGCAATGATCTTGGCCTTTGAGATTGGCTTTGTCAGATATCGCTCGACTCCCAGATCAATTGCTTCTTTTGCATAATCGAATTTGTCATAGGCCGATACAACATAAAACAGAGCTGTTGTATTAAATTTTCTTATTTCTCGCATAGCCTGTATTCCATTAATACCAGGCATATGAATATCCATAAATACGATATCCGGATGAAAAGTCTCCGCAATCTCTGTTACGGCTCTTCCTGTTTTGGCAGTTTCTACGATACATGAATCCCCAAATGTACTGGATATAACATTCTTAAAGGCTTCCAGCATGATTCCTTCATCATCTGCAACTAAAATTCGATACATTCTTCTGTCTCCCCTTTGTTATGCAATATTTCCACATTATTCTCATTCCAGTTCATCTTTATACACAGGAAGGATGATATGAACTCTGGTCCCTTTCCCTGGTCCGTCACTTTCAATCGTAAACAGATTTTCTTCTTTATAATACAGCTGTAGTCTGTCAATTACATTCCGAACAGCAATTCCCGTGGAAAAACGGTCTTCTTCATTCTGATCTGCGCGTCCGGCCATAACCCTGGCTATCATTTCTTCTGTCATTCCCGCACCATTGTCGCTTACTGTAACATCCAACATCTCACCATTTCGGTGAATTTCCATACGGATCCATCCCGTTTCCATACAGTCATGAATTCCATGCTGCACTGCATTTTCAACCAGTGGCTGCAGAATCATACTCGGAATACGAATATTATCAATACCTTCATCCACTTCCTTAATATAGGTGATATCTCCGGCAAAACGGACATTCAGGATATAAATGTAGTTATCTACCGCCCCAATCTCCTCCCAGAGCATGGCGTCTTCTTCCATCTTACGTACATTATAACGGAAAAAATCTGCCATCTTTTCAAGAAAAATTCCTGTATTATCCGCATCCCCCATCATGGCAAGCTGTGCACCTGCATTCAGACTGTTAAACAAAAAATGCGGATTGATCTGCGCCTGAAGGTATTTCAGCTGAGCCTCCTTCAGATGGGTTTCCATAAGAAGCTCCCGTTCCTTCATCTGTGCCTGACGTTCCATGCTTTCCTTAAGCTGCTCAATATTCTGCCGGATACTTTCCAGCATCTGGTTAAAACTTCGTGTTACAACACCAACCTCATCTTCAACAACTACCGGAAGCTGAGGTACATTTAAGTTACCCTTTGCAACTTCATGCGCTGTATTGGACAATGCTGTAAGTGGACGAATCATATTACGGACAAGAAGCGTTGTGACTGCAAGACCAAGTGCATATACAACCAGCATAACGAAAATACAGAGTTTATAGAGTACATTCATTGCTGAAAGCAGCAGCTGGTAATTTGCCGAGTTCGTTTTAAATCGTAAATTATTCAGCTTATAAATATAGACATTGATATATTCATAAAGCTCATTTTCATCTTCGTAGGAAGTTTTGTATTTTTCTACATTTCTTCCTCGTTTTGCCTGAACCGTCTCATTTGTCTGTTCCAGATAACTTTCTGACATTCTCCGGATATTTTTTTCCAGCATTTTCACTTCATTATCCAGATTTCGGTCATTCAGTTCTTCGATCAGATTCTTGTAATTCTGTTCATAACGATAATAATTTTCCAGAGCCTGTGTGCTCTTGGTATTTAAATATTCATAAACCGTACTCTCTACCTGCTCCAGCGATTCCGAGAGTTCATTCACAGCCGTATTACTGGAAAAGACTGCATCAATTCTTGTAACCGCTGTATGAATCTGCTTAAAGATAAACACATTGATTCCCAGCGCAAACACAAGAACCAGAAGCATAACTCCGCTCAGTCGGGTCTGTATAGAGTTTTTTACGGAAGATATCTCTTTTCCCTGTCTCATTTCTCATCCTCCGTCCTGTAATCCTTTGTATTCTCCTTTGTGATCACATGCTGGTTTACACTATAATAGTTATTACTATGTCCAAGTGACAGATACTCATCCAGTGCATTGACGCTGTATCGGCCAATCTCGTCCATATCCAGAGCAATCGCAGAAGAAATGATTTCCTTATCGATGGCATCCAGAATCACATCTGAATAGTAGAATCCGATCACTTTGACATTACCTACCTGGTTATAATCGATCAGTGCCTGATAAACACACTCTGTCACAACTTCGTCCATACATACCAGAACGTCAGGCAGATTTTCATCATTTACAAACATGTCACGTACAAATTCTTCTGTATCAAAATCTGCACTGCTGTCTACACAGTATTCCGTCAGGTCTACAGACTGGCCTGTTTTTTTCTGTGTCTCCAGTTCCTTTTTGACCTGCGAATAGACAAGATTCGTCTCCTGTGTCTTGGAACTGGATGTAGAAAGAAACATGACACTGGTAGTTCCCTGCGCTTTCAGCATGCCGCTGATCTGCTCTGTGTAAGCACTTCCCGTCTGATAACTGTTGAGCCCCACAAAACTGATTCTTCCGGTTGCCGTATCATCTGTCATGACCGTCACCACCGGAATCCCCCCTTTTAATGCTTCATTGATCAGATGCTGCTCTTCTTTACTTCCATCCGCTTCCAGAATGATTCCATCCACCTGGGAAGCAATTCCGATTTTCAGACAGTCTGCCTGAGAATAGCCGTTCATCTGTTCAGGAGAAAGAAGTTCTACATACGCATCTTTCTCTTCTGCTTCCTTGGATGCACTCTCATAAACCGATTGCCACATACCAGTATCTTTATCATTGGAGATCATCAGATAATGTCTCTGATAGCTTGCCGCATGCTCCCCTTCTCCAAGCTCTACTCTGTCCAGACTTTTCTGAAAATAAATCCAGATACCGGAAAGAAAAAAGATGCAGCCTGCCAGGATACAAAAAACTGTCAGTGTAAATTTCTTCATAGCTTTCATTCTTTCTGTTTATTTTTACCAGATATCAGTGTAACATATTCCACTCCATAGTGCAAAAGTGTTGTTGTCCATTTCATATCCAGTTATAAAAAGGGCCATTGCGTCACACGCAATGACCCTCGTCATTCATTTTATTGATTTGTTATCTGCTTCTATCATCCATTCTTTCTGTTGGATAATACATCGAATACTACTGCGATCAGAAGTACGGCACCTTTTACTACATACTGCCAGGAATCACCGATACCCATGATTGACATACCCATGTTGATAACACCAAGGAGAAGTGCACCGATTACAACACCACCTACAGTACCGCTGCCGCCGTATGCGGAAGCACCACCGATGAAACAGGAGCCGATTGCATCCATCTCGAAGGAAGTACCTGTGCTACCATTTACAGAACCTACACGTGCTGCACAGAGAAGACCTGCAAGACCTGCAAGAAGTCCCATGTTTACATATGCAATGAAGTAAACTTTGTTTGTATCAATACCGGAAAGCTGTGTAGCTTTCTCATTACCACCAATTGCGTAGAAGTAACGTCCAAATGCTGTTTTGGATGTAATAAAGTTGTAGATCAGGCAGATTGCAACTACCCAGATGAACATTACGGAGATACCTTTGTACTGGAACAGTTTATAGCAGTACCAGAGGATAACTACTGCGATGATAACAGCTTTGCTGTAATCAGAAAATGCTGTATTCTGACGATATCCTCTTTTTGCTTTGTTTGCTCTGGAACGAACTACACTGAAGATTACATATACAGCAACAACAATACCAACGATCAGTGCTGAATAGTTTGCAGTGTCATCCAATCCAGGAATATTAATATAAGAAGTAAATACTTTCAGGAAATCTTTGTTCTGGATAGAAACAGTTTTGTTGTCCAGAATCAGACGTCCAAATCCACGGAAGATGAACATACCAGCAAGCGTTGTGATGAATGGAGGAATACGTTTGTAACCGATCCAGTAACCCTGCCAGATACCTACCAGAAGGCCAACAACCAGGCAGATGATGATGGTCAGATATGGGTTCATTCCCTTGTTGCTGATAAGTACTGCTGCAAGACCACCAACCAGGCAGATTACAGCACCAACAGAAAGGTCGATGTTACCACCTGTCAGGATACATAATAACATACCACAGGCAAGAACGAGAACATAACCATTCTGAAGCATTAAGTTTGACATGTTCTGTGCATACAGGAGTCTTCCGTTTGTCAATCCACAGAACAGGATAAATACGATCACCAGTGCAATGACCATTGTATACTTTCTTAAGAAATCTTTTACATTAAATTTCATTTTTTTACCCCTTTCCCAGTAACTGTTCAGTCACTATTTCTTATTTTTTATTCTGTTCCTGCATGATCGAAGCCATAATACGTTCCTGAGTTGCCTCTTCCGCTGTAAATTCACCAGCCAGACGGCCTTCACTCATAACATAGATTCGGTCACACATACCGAGAAGTTCCGGCATTTCAGAAGAAATCATAATGACTGATTTTCCATCTTCTACCATCTTGTTGATCAGGCAGTAGATATCATATTTTGCACCTACATCGATACCTCGTGTAGGTTCATCCAGAATCAGGATATCCGGTTCTGTAAACATCCACTTACCAAGCAGAGCTTTCTGCTGGTTACCACCGGAAAGGTTACCGATTTTCTGCTCATTGGAAGGAGTCTTGGTTCCCATTTCCTTTGTCATCTCATCTGCCAGATGAACTTCCATATCTGTATTGACGACACCTTTCTCACAGACTTTGGAAAGTCTGGCAAGTGTTGTATTAAATCGAATGGATTCTCCGAGAATCAGTCCGTTTGTCTTACGGTCTTCTGTTACATATGCAAGACCATGACGGATCGCATCGTGCGGATTCTTGAGATTTACTTTTTCTCCCTTGATATAAAGTTCACCGGAAATATTGCTTCCATAGCTCTTACCAAATACAGACATTGCAAACTCGGTACGTCCTGCACCCTGCAGTCCTGAGAAACCGACAACCTCACCTTTATGTACCTTACAGTTAATTTTATTATCTACGATCTTCTCGGGATAGAGTGGATGATGAACGGTCCAGTCTTTTACTTCCAGCATAACCTCTTTGCTGACATTATGTTTTCTGGTAGGATAACGGTCATCCATAGAACGGCCAACCATACCTTTGATGATACGGTCTTCACTTAAATCATCTACACCCTTGGTCAGTGTCTCGATCGTTGTACCATCTCGGATGATCGTACAGCGGTCTGCACAGTAGATGATCTCATTCAGTTTATGAGTGATGATGATAGAGGTCAGTCCGTTCTTCTTGAATTCCATCAGAAGATCCAGAAGCATCTTTGCATCTTCATCATTCAGAGATGAAGTAGGCTCATCCAGGATCAGAAGTTTAACCTTCTTAGAGAATGCCTTTGCGATCTCTACCAGCTGCTGTTTACCTGTTCCGATATCTTTGATCAGTGTCTGTGCAGATTCATGGAGTCCAACCTGTGCCATGTGTTTTTCTGCTTCACTGTATGTTCTGTCCCAGTCAATGCTGCCGCTTTTATTCTTAATCTCGTTTCCGAGAAACATATTCTCGCCAATAGAAAGTAACGGAATCAGCGCAAGTTCCTGATGGATGATAACGATTCCTTTCGCTTCACTGTCGTTCAGGTTTTTAAACTTGCATTCCTCACCTTCATAGGTAACTGTACCTGTATAACTTCCATATGGATACTGACCACTTAAAACGTTCATCAGTGTGGATTTTCCCGCACCGTTTTCACCGATCAGCGCGTGAATCTCTCCTCGCTGGACTTCAAGATTTACATTGTCCAGAGCTTTGACACCGGGGAACTCTTTTGTAATGTGATCCATTACTAAAATATTGTCTGCCAAAATGGCGCCCCCTTTCAAAAAACCGGGCGGGGCTCTTCACCCCGCCCTAAAATTTCAAATTACATGTTTTATTGGTTACTTAAGCAATTTTTTCTGCTTACTGTGCTGGATGAAGATATCCGTCATCGTCCTGTGTATAGTATCCTGTGTCAACCAGTTCTTCTTTCATGTTGTCTTTTGTTACAACTGTAGGAACCAGAAGGAATGATGGGCATTTATGTCCTTCAGATGTTTCATAGGATTCTGTATCATATGCACAATCGAAATCCCATTTGGAGTTTGTGATCAGAGAATCATCAATTGTGTCACCTTTCAGCATTGCTTCTGCAAGGTCAAGAGTAACAACTGCTTCGTTTGCAACTGCTTTGTAAACTGTCATGGACTGTTTTCCATCTACGATGTTTGCAAGGTTAGCTTCGTCACCATCCTGTCCTGTGATCAGAACGTCGTTTTTGCCTGCATAGTCAGATTCGATAGCCTGTGTAACACCAAGTGCTGTAGAGTCATTGGAGCAAAGAGCTACATCAAGCTGTGTTCCGTCTGCATAGTAAGAAGCGAGGATGTTCTGCATTCTTTCCAGAGCTGTCTGTGTATCCCATGCTGCTGTTGCTACGGAATCGAAATCAGTCTGTCCGGAAACTACATTCAGTGTGCCTGCATCCAGATACGGTTTCAGAGTGTCATAAGCACCGTTGAAGAAGTATCCTGCATTGTTATCTGCCGGGTCACCTGCTGTGAACTCGATGTTATATGTTTTATCACCTGCATTGTCAAGATCCAGAGTATCGATTACGTACTGGCCCTGCAGAGTACCTACTGTATAGTTATCGAAGGAGATATAATAGGAAACTGCATCGGATTTGATCAGACGGTCATAAGCGATAACCGGGATTCCTGCATCTGCTGCTTCATCCATAACTGTATTAAGTGCTTCACCATCGATAGCTGCAATTACCAGGAGGTTAACTCCATCGGAGATCAGGTTCTGGATATCATTTACCTGACGGTCTGTTTCGTTATCGGAGTATGTCAGCTCTACATCATATCCAGCTGCTTTAAACTGTTCTTCCAGATAAGAACCATCTCTGTTCCAACGTTCCAGAGACTGTGTTGGCATTGAGATACCAATCTTTCCGCCTTCAGCTGCTGCATCATCTGCAAGTACCGGAACTGCACAAGATGTGATTGCCATTGTTGCTGCCATCGCTAAAACTAATTTTTTCTTCATAAAAGAAACCTCCCATTTTTGTTTTTGCTCTTTAGCTATTTCGTATAGCTTTTTGATGAAATTATAATACCATATGGATATATTAAACAAAATGGACTGTTTTTTGATATATCTTTCAATTTTTGTGATAAAAAAACATCCAGATGGCATGCATCTGGACATTTTCGATATGTTCATTAAAAAAACAATAATTTTGTGCTATTGACAGGTTGTCACTCACTACGTTCGTATCAACCTGTATGTCTCGGGATATTCTCAGACAACAATCTGCTGTATGTTACCCCTGTTTACTCTTCTGCGTCAAGTGCACGGATTCTCTGAACAAGTTCTTCACAGATTTCCAGTTTATCCTTACCATCTGTCTCGATCACAATATCAGCTGCTGCCTGGTATTTCTCACGACGTTTTTCCATCAGGTCTGCAATAAAGTCAACGTTCTTGTTGCCTTCCAGAAGTGGTCTGTCGTGATTATCTTTGACACGGCTTAAGATTGTCTCCGGTTTAGCTGTCAGAAGGACAACGCGTCCATTCTTCTTCATTTCGACTACATTGCGTTCTCTCATCGGCACACCACCGCCACAGGAAATAACTACATTGGTCTTGGACTGCATTTCTATAAGAAGTTCTGTCTCCAGATTACGGAAATACTCTTCTCCATATGTCTCAAAGATATCAGAAATGGACATTCCCTCTCTCTCGGCAATGATCTGGTCCATCTCTACAACTTCCATTGCGAATACTGTCTTCAGGAAATCAGAAATCGTAGATTTACCTGCACCCATGAAACCGATCAGTACAATATTGTAATCAAACAATTTACGTGCCTGGATTCTCTTACTGTTTCTGGTAATTTCTTCAAAAACAGCAGTCACTTCATCTTTATGGCGTCTGCCTTCCATTCTGCGGTTCAGCCATTCTCTCTGTTTTGCTTCCTGCTCCGGCTGAAGGATCGGAATATCATTTGCTTCTTTGTAAGCCATGATATCTTCTACGATTCTGTTACGCATAAGTAATGCATCCAGCACAATCTCATCACACTGTCCAAGGCTCTCTCGAAGTACTTCCAACTGATTCATATGTATCGTTCCCTCTCTTATAAACAAATTTATCGCTGTGAACACTTTATATTCCCTTTGTTCACTGCATCACTATTTGCTCATTATAACAGTTATTTAGCACGTTAACAATATAAAGTGGGAACTTTTTTTATTACTCCACATTTTTAAGTGCCTCACCCATCGGTACTTTCCGGATTTTTCTGTATTCCAGAAGTGCAACCACTGCATATGTCACAAGCCCGATCACAAACATCTGTACATAAATCATCGGGTCAATCCAGAGCGCGATCCATCCGGAGATACTCTGCAGCATCATTTCCCTGAATAGAACTTCCATGATCGTAGTCTCAATTGGCAGGCTGATCAGAAGGCACAAAACAATCACGATCGACGTAGACAAGATGTATAGCCTGCTGATCTCACCATTGGTATAACCAAGAATCTTCGTCATCGAAATCGACTGTGCATTTTTTTCAATTATGATCTTAGAGAGAAGATATATCAGGATCATATAGATTGCAACTGCAAATAAATTTACCATCCCCATCATACTTCCCATAGAAACACTCAGCTGTCTGCTGATCTTGGTCAGTGCATCCAGATCAATCACAGAACCGATGTAGCTGCTGTCGATATCTGTAATCTCTGAATTGCTGAAATATCCGCTGAAATAATCATCACCCAGATCAAAGGTCTGATTCAATTCCTCCTGTGGCATGAAAATACAAAGACTGCCATTATAATCATAAATTCCACTGATTTTAAAAGTATACTCGTCATCCTCATATTTTTCTTTGAGTGTGATCGAATCTCCCGGTTTCAGCAGAAATTTATCTGCATACGCTTTTGAAATATACACGCCATCTGAAAAATCCACATCAATGTACTTGCTGTCATCGTGAACGCCATAGAGTGTTACTTCTTCACTTTTGTATTTGGTCGGAAGTGTATTCAGTGAGTAAGCACTGAATTCTTCTGCGTCTTCATTATCTGTTTCTGCGTCATGTGCAAACAGCAGCATATCCAGCATACTTTCAAGCTTATTACTGCCCCCCATCACACTTACCGGCATTGAAAGCATATACTGATATTTTGCCAGCATATTGTTCTGGATCTCCAGCTGGTAATGATCCAGTGCGGACGGGAGCAGAAGGCCAAACATCAGAAGCAGATTTGCAAATATGATCCCCACAAAAAGGACAAGATAATTGCTGATATTCTGAAAGATCACGCGCAGGCGGAATCTGTGAAAAATTTTCATTCGCGGGCTGAGATAAACCGCACGTCTCTGCTTTCTGGAAGAAAGATCTCTTCGCAGAAATTTAAGCGGCGACAGCTTCAGCTTATGATGCAGAACCGCATAGTTAACTACAAACATAATTATTACCGGAACTACTGTCGTCATAAGAAAAGCTTCTGCATTCCAGATTGTCACATAAGTCGGCAGACTGTAGCTTCCATAATACATACCGGCACATACATCCTTAAATGCCGTATAACCTAAAATATTACCGATCAGCGCGCCCACCAGCGTTACGATCACCGGAAGAGTCATATAATGCCGGATCAGCTCATTTTTCGTATAGCCGGATGCCCGAAGCGTTCCGATGACACCAGCTTCTTTTGCAATCGTATTACTGGTCGTGATGCCAAATACAAAAGCCATGATCACGATGATGATATAGAGAAGCATGATCATCATTGCCTTGTCACTTCCCATATCATCTCCAGTAAATATAATCGCCTGATTCTGATATTGCGGCACAAAATTTTCCAAAGTGACAACTTTTCCCATTGCCTTCATCAGATCTTCCGAAACATTCTTTTCCTCAAGTTCTGTCTGCGGTTTTTCATTGTAGGTCCATGCATAATTATATTGCAGCTTATCCTGATCCAGAGAATCAAATTCTTCATCCGTCACTACGCCTACTCCAAACTTTACAGCATCAAACATAGAATCGTTATTATTCTGAAACAAACAGCTGTAATCTGATAATGCAACCAGCCCGGTGATCGTCCAGGACTTTGTCCCATCATCCAGAGTATCTCCAGTCTTCAGTGAATTATTATCTGCATACATACGGTCAATTGCGATCTCACCGGTTTCTGACGGTAATTCTCCGTCCATCAGGCATACTTTATCCACCTCTGTACGATTCTTGAAAAAGCGCATTGTGCTTCCATTTGAAAGAGAATCTTCTATATAATAGTTTTCATAGATTTTGACACCTTCCTCTTCAATTGCCTCGCGCTGTCCTCGATACAGACGCTCTCCGGTACGAAAATTTCCATCTTCAATATTGTATTTTTCAAATCCTTCATCGTATGCCTGGATCATGCTTCCATCTGCAACCAGAAATCCGGACACCATACCGATCGTCGCAACCATCAAGATGAATACAACCAGATATTTTCCAATCTCCCCTTTCAGTTCACGGGGAATTCTTTTTCTCAGGGGACTTTTCATAGCACCGCCCCCTTACCAGTCAAGATCCATCGCAGGAATCTTATGCTCGTTCTGATAGTTTTTACGGATCATTCCATCTCGAAGTTTTACCACACGATCCGCCATGTCCTTGATTGCATCATTATGTGTTACCATGATCACCGTATTTCCGTATTTCTGGTTCACTGTTTCGATCAATTTCAGAATTTCCTTGGAAGTATTGTAATCCAATGCACCGGTCGGCTCATCACAGAGTAGAATATCCGGATTTTTTACAATTGCACGCCCAATCGCAGTTCTCTGCTGCTGTCCGCCGGAAAGCTGATTCGGAAGTTTCCTCTGATGCTCAAAAAGACCAAGTGTATACAGAAGCTCATCCACATCCAGTGCCCGGTCACTTAAATAAGCACCAACCTCAATATTCTCCCTCACAGTCAGATTCGGAATCAGGTTGTACATCTGAAAGATATAGCCAAGATGTTTCCGTCTGTACTGAGAAAGTTTCTTTTCTTTCATATCAGCCAGCTTTTCGCCTTCGATAGAAATACTTCCACCATCTGCGCTCTCGATTCCACCGATAATATTCAGCAAGGTGGATTTACCGGAGCCCGACGGCCCCAGAAGTACACAGAATTCCCCTTTTTCAATATCCAGGTCCAGCCCTTTCAAAACATCTACTTTGCTGTCCCCGGTACCAAATGATTTCTTAATATTCCGAATTTCCAAAAACATAAGTTTCTCCTTTTCATACCTTTGCCAACCTTATCGGTTAGTTGTATCTATACTTATGTTAGTTTAGGCTATCCATTTTGTCAAGAAAATTTGCTTCATCTAACTATTTTCGAAAAAAAAATCCGGCCCTGCACAAAGCAAAGCCAGAACTTTTTCTACATTATAAATTCCATTATTCTCTCTACAATAAATACCGCCGCGCACGCGAACAACGCAACCGTAAGAAGACTCTTTTCACGATATGCCACGATCAGTGCTACAATGAGTCCCGCCGCACCGGAAATGATCCCGCCTGCCGTTGCTGTCAGGATTGCCGGAAATGTCATAGCTGCAAGACATGCATATGGCACATAGTACAGAAAGGATTTTACAAACGGACTGGTGATCTCCCTTTTGAAAAGGACCAGTGGAAGCATACGAATCAAATATGTTACACCTGCCATCACCAGAATATACAGATATATATTCGGTTTCATCTCAGTTTGCTGCCTCCTTTTCCTCTGTTTCTTTTTCCTCAACCGGGCAGAAATGTGCTGCCAACCCTGCTACCAGCAATGTCGTGATAATGATCACAAATCCGGTAGAAACTTTATTCAGTACCGGAACCACTGCAAATAACGTACTCACAGCCATCGCTCCGATCACTACGCCAAGAACGGCTCGATTTTTCTTTGCCGGTGGAATGATCACCGCAAGAAACATTCCATAGATTGCCACACTCAGTGCACTTACCAGGAAATCCGGAAGCAGGCTTCCAGAAACAGCTCCTGCCAGTGTTCCCAGTGTCCATCCCGGAATCGCGACACACATTACACCATAATTATACCACGGACTGATCCTTCCCTCCTGACTTGCACTGACACCAAAAATCTCATCTGTCACACCAAACGCAACCGCAAGTCTGTGTCCATTGGAAACACCTTTTTCCAGTTTCTGTGACAGAGAAAAAGACATCAGACAGTATCTTAAGTTGATAACCAGCTGCGTCAGTGCCATCTCCCACAGCGAACCACCGGCTGCAATGATTCCAATACCTGCAAACTGTCCTGCCGAGGTAAGATTTGTCAGTGAGATCAGAACTGCCTGCCATGAAGTCAGACCTGACTGAATAGCCATGATCCCAAAGGTAAAGGATACCGCAAAGTATCCCAGGCCAATCGGAATTCCATCCTGAAGGCCTTTCCCAAAGCTTGTTTTATTCATGCCTGTATCAGTCCTCCAGTGAATTCAGTACACGGAATCCATTATTGCTCAGTACATTCTCTGTCACAAATACATCATCTGTCTGAAGGATCATGATCGGAAGGCTGTTTTCTCTATGATAGGATGTATAAATATAATCCAGATTCACATTACAGTTGCCAAGGACCTGCAGTACGGTATTCAGTCCGCCCACTTCATCTTTCAGGTCTACAGCAATGACCTCTGTCACACGATTCATATATCCATTCTCACTCAGAAGTTTCTCTGCTTCATCTGCCTGGTTTGTTATCATACGAAAAAGAGCAAACTCCGGTGCATCAAAGCATGCAAATCCATAAATATCAATTCCTGCTTCTGCCAGAAGTTCGGTGACTTTCTGAAGACTTCCTGCTTTATTTTCAATAAATACAATGTTCTGTTTGATCATTTTCTCTCTCCTCGTCCTGTGCATAAATAAATTAAAACTTGCATATTATACCAACTTTATCCATTATACTCACGTTTCTTTCAAATGTAAACCTTTGCAGTGGACAAAAAAATCCTGCGGAAATGTTCTGTACGTTTTCTTTCTGTACACCAAACCCTTCCACAGGACTCTTTTCAGTAGAACTTATCCACCTGTATTCTTTTAATCTAACTCTTCATCCACATATTTCTGAATATTGGATGCATTTACATATTTCTTCAGATGTTCTCCATCCGTAATGACCAGTGTCGGTGCCTGCATAATGCCAAACTGACGTGCCATATCCGGATTCTTCTCTGCATCAATGATCTCCAGATCTTCACTTTCCAGCATCTTCTTTGCCATGCGGCAGTTTGGACAGGTGTTGGTTGTAAACAGATATTTATGTGTTTCTACCGGCTCGATCTTGACATCATCATCTGTCACTGTAACCATACTGGTATGGACTTTCTTAAGTTTGGAGTGAAGCACATCATACAGTGTACGGTTCTTGTACTCCTGCGCTTTTCCATCATTCCAGTTCTGTACCGGACGGTAATATCCGGTAATTCGACTGTAAACCTCTGCTTTCTTTCCACATTTCGGACAGGTAAAGTGCTCACCACTTAAATATCCATGTTCCTTACATACGGAGTAAGTAGGTGAAATCGTATAGTATGGAAGTTTATAGTTCTCGGCAATCTTGCGTACCAGAGATGCAGCAGCCTTCCAGTCCGGAAGTTTTTCACCGAGGAATGCATGGAATACGGTACCAGATGTATAAAGAGTCTGCAGTTCATCCTGAATATCCAGTGCATCAAAAATATCTGAGCTGTATTCTACCGGCAGATGGGAACTGTTGGTATAATACGGAGTATCTCCTTTGCTTCCGGCTGTACGGATATCCGGCCAGCGCTTACGGTCATGTTTTGCAAGACGATATGCCGTAGATTCTGCCGGAGTCGCCTCCAGATTAAACAGTTCACCCGGATATTCTTCCTGATAATCAGAAAGACGGTTGCGCATGTGTGTAAGAACCTCTTTTGTAAATTTCTGTGTACGCGGATCGCTCATGTCACAGCCAAGCCATTTCGCATTCAGACCGGCTTCATTCATGCCTACCAGACCAATGGTCGAAAAATGATTGTCAAAGCTTCCAAGGTATCTCTTCGTGTACGGATAAAGACCTTCATTCAGAAGTTTTGTAATAACCTCTCTCTTGATATGCAGTGATCTTGCAGAAATATCCATCAGACGATCCAGTCTTCTGTAGAATTCTTCCGGTGTCTTGGACTGATATGCGATACGTGGCATGTTGATCGTAACAACACCTACCGAACCGGTACTTTCACCGGATCCGAAGAATCCGCCACTCTTCTTACGCAGTTCACGAAGATCCAGACGCAGACGGCAGCACATGCTTCGAATATCACTTGGTTTCATATCACTGTTGATATAATTTGAAAAATATGGAGTTCCATATTTGGAAGTCATCTCAAACAGCAGACGATTGTTCTCTGTATCGGACCAGTCGAACTCTTTTGTGATAGAATATGTCGGGATTGGATACTGGAACCCACGTCCATTGGCATCTCCCTCGATCATCGTCTCAATAAAAGCCTTATTGACCATGTCCATTTCTTTTTTGCAGTCTTTGTATTTGAAATCCATATCTTTGCCGCCAACGATCGCAGGAAGCTCTGCAAGATCATCCGGAACCGTCCAGTCCAGTGTGATATTGGAAAACGGTGCCTGTGTTCCCCAACGGCTTGGTGTATTCACGCCATAAATGAAAGATTCAATACATTTCTTAACTTCCGGATAACTCAGGTTGTCCACCTTGACAAAAGGTGCCAGATACGTATCAAAAGAAGAAAATGCCTGCGCACCAGCCCATTCATTCTGCATGATTCCAAGGAAATTCACCATCTGATTACAAAGGACACTCAGGTGCTTTGCCGGCGCGGATGTAATCTTGCCTTCGATGCCACCCAGCCCTTCTTTGATAAGCTGTTTCAATGACCATCCTGCACAGTAACCGGTCAACATGGACAGATCATGAATATGGATATCCGCATTTCTGTGTGCATCTGCGATCTCATTGTCATA
>OGZL01001482.1_pt1 | contig 18224 bp, 19 predicted proteins | sample 1576761 | NCBI WGS metagenome assembly OGZL01 (sample SAMEA3541595, study PRJEB24748) | human gut metagenome | biome: human gut; feature: human-associated habitat; material: faeces | place: China | collected 2012
TTTAATCTCCTGATCTACGGAAGAAGCAGATCCCTCTTTAACTGTGCTCTCCTTCGAAGCTTCTAAGGTAAAGTCAATCTCCTTGCCAAGGAATGCATCAAATGCACCCTTCATAACCTGCATCAATCCCTGACCGCCGGAGTCTACCACGCCTGCCTGCTTTAAAACAGGAAGCATATCAGGAGTCTTTGCCAATACCTCATCTCCGTACTCGATGATCTGACGGAAATAAAGCTCCATATCGTCACAGCCTTCTTCAGACAATTCTCTTGCTTTATCTGCCATTCCCTTCGCTACGGTAAGAATGGTTCCCTCCTTGGGTTTCATAACTGCCTTGTAAGCAGATTCCACGGCCTTCTCGGTTGCAGTTGCCAGTGTCGGGATATCGATTTCTTCATATTCACGGATAGTCTTCGTGAATCCACGGAATAACTGGGAAAGAATAACACCGGAGTTTCCTCTGGCACCCCGCAGGGAACCGGAAGAAATTGCTTTACAAATTGTCATCATATCTTCATCCTGGAGATTTACCACTTCCTTGGCTGCGGACATGATGGTCAACGTCATATTTGTACCGGTATCACCATCAGGAACCGGAAATACATTCAGTTCATTAATCCATTCTTTCTTAACTTCAAGATTTTTCGCACCGGCTAAGAACATCTTTGCAAGCATCTTAGCATTGATCTTATTGCTATTCACTGTAAAGCTTCCTCCTAATCAATCACTTTTACACCTTCGACAAAGATGTTTATTTTCTCAATTTCGATTCCGGTAAATTCCTCTACCTTATATTTCACATTGCTGATCAGATTATTCGATACAGCAAGGATACTTACACCATAAGCGACAATAATATGAAAGTTAATCACCAGCTTATTGTTACGGACCATAACATTGATTCCCCTGGTCATGCTGTCCAGTTTAAGAAGCTTCACAAGACCATCCCTCATGTTGATTCCTGCCATACCGACAACACCAAAGCATTCCATCGCAACGCTGCCTGCATACTGTGCAATTGCTTCATTGTCAATGGAAATATTTCCCATGCTGGTATTAATTGAAGTCATTTTATTCGAATACTTCGTTGTAGAAGATTTCATAAGTAGCCCTCCTTCTTTTTAAACATATATTAGGTATTATAACCTCTGTCTGCAAAAAATGAAACTGATTTTTTAAAAATTATCACAATTTTCAAAAACATGTAAAAATTCCACTTGCATTCTATAAGGATATCTGCTATTATACAACTGTTGCGGTTATATTTAAATTGTTAGGAGGTGCTACGATGGCTAAATGTGATATTTGTGGTAAGGGCGTACATTTTGGAAATAACGTCAGCCATTCTCATAGAAGATCTAACAGAATCTGGAATTCTAACATCAAAAATGTTAAATGTAAAGTAAACGGAGCTTCCAAAAGAATGCATGTTTGCACAAACTGTCTGAAGTCCGGAGCTGTTGAAAGAGCTTAAATATTGATTGTACTAAATGAAAGCAAATGACTTGGGCAAGCGTTTTTCGCTTGCCCTTTTCTTTTCCTCTTTCGTCTTCTGTTGTTAATTGTTTCTCACATTAAGTTCTTAATCTGTCCGTTTTGATTTTTATTTTTATGCCCAGCGGCCAAATTCATAGCTTCTTTTTAGTTCTTCATAAATCCGGTTGATAACAAGAACCATTTCGGCATCTCCTGCCACGTTGTCCGGATGAAACATCTTTAACAGATCCCGGTAACGTTTCTTTAATGCAAGCTGACTGTTCACGCCCTGAAAAAGCATTTCTGCCATCTGGTCGTTCCGTTCTCTGTGAAGATCCCGCTCATGTACCTTCTGTTCAGAATGAAACTGCAGCTTTTCTTTTTCAAATGCTTTCCGCTCTGCATCAAGCTGGACAAAACCATTCTTTAAAATTTCCATTTTCTTGTCAAAGAACTGCTCGTCCTGCTTCAGACGTTTCCGTTCAACGACCAGTTTCCGGTTTACTTCCAGCATTTCATCCCGGAACCGGGTACGCTCTTCCATGAACTTCTCCTGTGTATGAAGAAATTCGCTGCGTTCCATTTCCAGACGAATATTCTCACGGAACAGCCATCCTTTCAGTTCATTTAATTCTTCCGTATCTCCTGTCACCAGAATTCTCTCAAAATCATCGTGACAGTCGACCATTTTCCCCTTCCGCTCACCGTCCATGGTATCTCCTCCGGGGCACAGCCCCGTTATCCACAATAATAACAATTGTATCCGATTAACAGTAATAATCCGATAATAATCAATGCAATCAGATAATGATGCGTCAAAAGCAGCATCAGAACCATCCCGACTGCAATCCAGAATGCAATAAAGCCAATTAGTTTTTTCAAGATCATCCTCGTAATTGGATTCTTATCTTATTTTATGCAGCACGGTCTGTTTCCATGCAGAAGGAAACCACTATGCTTCCTTTTTCTCATCCGGAAAAGCCGCTTCTACGGCTGCATCATCATCAATCATCTCTTCCTTCGGAGCAGTGAACTTGTCTACGATATCCGGAATCATATCAAGTACCTTCGTCATGGTATCCTGATTCTTGATATTGACCAGCTTCGTGGAACCATTCTTAATAACAAGTACCGCGCTCGGCGTCATCTTGCCGCTGAATCCGCCGCCACCTCCGTTCTTCTTATCTCCTGCAGAGGCACCTGCGCCAACGCCAAAGGAAACATCCACAAGTGGCAGAATGATGGTATCTCCAATCTGTGTTGCTTCTCCGACTACCGTTTTCGTAGACAACACCGTATTCATTCCCTTCATGAGGGATTCAATCACTCCCGCAAAATTATTATCAGCCATTATGCTACCTCCCTTTTCAACAGCCTGATGAGTTTTTGTAAATCTTTATCAAAATAAATGGTACATGCTATTCTTACAGCCTGAAATAATGTGATATTTCCCCGGATCTTAAGTGTTCCTTCCAGAATCACATGATCAAAATCCGGAACCACATCTATGTGTTCTCCAATCAAAGGATACAGCATTCCGTAATAGCCAAGGATCTGTCCGGTTGTTGCCGGATCCTCCATTCCAATATGCAGGTATCCTTTGATCTTCCGTGGGGCAATGCGCTTTAAAAGACATAATACTTCCTTTGAGTACTTCTCCCATGTTCTGTCAAACAGCTCACTCTGGAGCACCCTATAGTAATATCGGATATGATGAATAATATTCCTTATCTTATCATAGATTGACTGAATTGTGTACCGGATATTTTTAAGCAGCTTCCAGATTTTCCGGATGCACCAGAGGATTTTTTCTCGCAGCAGTTCCCACTTTGAGGTTGACTCCTCAGAATCTGTTTCTGTTTCTGCTTCTTCCTTTTCCTCTTCCGCGCCGGCATCTGCTGACTCAGAATCTATTTCGGTATGTGTTGCATTCTCTGTCTGATTTTTCGGAGCATCTTTTAGCTTAGCTTCCGTTTTTTCATCTGGCTTTATTTGTGTGTTGTCAATAGGGCTCCAGCCATTTTCGTCCATGGTTTGAGGTTGTTCTCCTGAACCTTCCACATCTTCTGTGGCAAGTAAAGCATCTTCGGCTTCTCTGGAAGCTTTTGAGGTTTTTACAGTCTTTGCCTCACTTTCCTTTTTCTTCTCAGCCGCTGCATTTTTCTTAGAAGAAGCCGTCTCCTTCGTGGGCTGGTCTGACCGGAACAGGGTAAAGCAGGCAATTCTCACACGTAAGTACGCTTCCTCCGGATAAAGAAACCGGATATTCAAAAGATGAAGGAGCCACGTCACCTTAATCAGTGCATGAATCTGTTGTTCGCCCTCTGCATCCTTTGAAGCATCAATCCGGTAACGGATTGGTACAAAAAGCACCAGCAGCAGAAGGAACAGAATCAGCCCCAAAACAACAAGCAATATAATTCCTATGATTTTCAGTATGGTCAAAATTACCATTCCCATGCATTACGAACCTTTCTTCTGATCTTTTACCTTGAGCTTCAAATATTCCTTGAGGTCACATGTTCCGGTTCTTTCAAGGCTTTCTTCCACAATCCTCTGCACAATTGCAACAGCTTCCTCATAGTTCGAAGCAATTCCGATAATAATCGGTGCATGTTTTCTGAAATATTTCTGCTTTAGCAGCATGGAAGAATAGATTTCCAGCTGATCGTCTCCACAGGCAAGTGTAACCAGGTAAACCCGTACCATTGCATGTATCTTCAGTTTTTGTTTCAAAATCCCTACATGCTCAACTGTTTCTCCTACATAGAGATACTTATAAAATTTCATATAGAAATTGCTCCTTCTGCTTTTGTCTGCTTCTCAGGACTGTGGCTCTGTCAGGTATGCATCAAAAATCCGCTTTGCAATCGGAACGGCATAATCGCCCCCGGCTCCGGCTCCCTCGATAATAATCGTCACGCAGACCTGTGGATTCTCTGCCGGTGCATACCCGGTGAACCAGGCATGGCTTTCCCCCTTCACGGTACCGTATTCCGCAGATCCTGTTTTCCCGGCAGCCGTATAGGATAAGTCCTTTAACCGCGATGCCGTCCCCTCTGTGACAACTGCCTCCATGAGAGCCTGCATGGCAGCTGCTTCTGTTTCTGTCATCAGGTCTCCGTAAGCAGATGGTTTAAATTCTCTGGTGATGGAGCCGGCACTGTTTTTTACGGAGTCTACCAGATAAGGCTTCATAAGCCTGCCGTTATTGGCAATCGCACAGGTAATCATATTTAACTGCAGCGGTGTGATTCCGGCAGCTCCCTGTCCGATTGAAATCTGCATCATATCTGCATCTGATGTATTCTCATCCACAACCAGATTACTTACCGAATGCTGGAAGGTAACCGGAAGCTTCTGGTTAAAGAGAAGCTGGTTTAAGGTGTCACCGAACTCCTTCCGGTCAAGAGAAAGTCCGATATTGGCATAAGAGGTATTGCAGGACTTGGCAAAGGATCTGGTGAAATCCACCGAACCATGTACCGATCCATGATAACACTGAATCCGGTCCTCGCCCCATTTGATGGAACCGACACACTGATACCGGTAATTCTGATAGGTGTCCGGATGCTCCCTGATATATTCTAAGGATGTAATGATTTTAAAGGTAGATCCCGGCGGGTATAACCCTTGCGTCACACGGTTAAGAAGAATGCCACTATCGGTATCCTGTAAGTAATTGTCCCATTCCTGAGCTACCGTAGACGGGTCAAAATCCGGATGAGATACCATTGCAAGAATTCTTCCGGTCTGTGGTTCAGTCACCAGAATGGCTCCCCGGTAAACGCCAAGTGCCGTGGAAGCAACCTGCTGCAGGTTCGTATCCAGTGTCGTATAAACATTATCACCCGGATATTTTTCACCCTTTGCTTCTAAGGATGCCTTTTGGGAAAGAGGGGCATTCGAATTAATCAGATAATAATTGCACTGGGATTCCAGTCCCATTTTACCATTAACCGCATAGCCGACCACATGGGAAAACAGATTCCCGTATGGATATTCGCGTACTTCTTTTCCATCTTCTCCTTCGACGGTCCGGGCCAGAATCTGACCATCTCCGGAATAAATGCTTCCCCGGCGGTTCTGGGCAAGAAGCATCTGCTGACGTCCATTATAGCTGTTATTAATCAGTTCCTGCTTATGGGTTGCGGAATAATAAATAATATAGCCGGACATGGAAAGCAGTAATAACGTAAAAAACCAGGTTACTGCCATAATCTCCGGATTCTTTTTTTTCTGGGATTTCTTCTTCGGTGCACGATTATTCTTCACCTTCAAATTCTTCTCCTTCATTCTCTGATTCATTCCAGTCTTCGATAAAATCATCGTCTTCAGTATAGGAAGAGCGTACAGGTACAGGTACCGGTCTGTCCGGCCGTTCCCGACGATCCGGCCGTTCCGGTCTTCCGGTTGTGGGACGTCTGTGGGTGGCTCCGTTTGGAGATCCCGGACGTCTTCGCCGTTTCAGGAGCATCTGTTCTTCAATTTCCTTTTGCCGGAGAACATAAAGCCCCTCTACAATTGCAAACATCATTAATGTGGTAAGCACGGAGCTTCCACCGTAGCTGATTAACGGCAGGGTCACTCCGGTAAGCGGAATGAATTTTGTACCGCCGCCAATCGTAAGAAACACCTGAAAAATATAGGTTACACCAAGACCAAATGCAATCAGCTGATAAAACCTGTCATTCAGCCGGATGGAAATATTCATAAACATAATAAAACAGCTCACACAGATGAGAATCAGGCAGACTGCAAACAGAATTCCTAACTCTTCCGCAATTGCAGAGAAAATAAAATCCGCTTCAACCGTTGGAATGGATTCCGGTGTTCCTTTGTATAACCCAAGTCCGAAGAAACCACCACTCGATATGGCAAATAACGACTGGGTAATCTGATAACCGGCGGAATCAATAACACTCCACGGATCCTTCCAGGCCTGTACACGTACCTGCACATGCCGAAACACCTTGAATGCAAGGTAAGCTGCAACTGCACCACCCCCTGCTCCTGCTGCTACATAGAGCGGATTCTTCGTTGACACATAGACCATAAGGACATATACAACAAAGAAAATCAGGGCGCTCCCAAGATCCTTTGAAATCACGAGCACAATGACATGCGCTGCCGCAACCACGGCCGTCGTAAAGACCTCTAAGAAGCCCGAAGCTTCATACAGCGCACTTGCCACAAAAAATACAAATAAGATCTTAACAAATTCGGATGGCTGAAAGGTGACGCCGCCGATGGAATAGGAAAGCTTACTTCCATAGGTGGTCTGACCAAGAATCAAAACCACAGAAAGTGCAAGAATACCAATCAATGCATAAATCCATTTCAGCTTCTTCAAAAAGCGTATCTTTTCAATCAGGAACGGAATCAGAAGGGCAATTGCTAACGATCCAGCCACAATAATAAACTGTTTAACTGCCTTTTTCATATCAAGACGAGTCAGGATCACAAAACCAATACTAAGCAGCATACACATGTTGTTTACAATCAGCCGGTTGGCTTTCGGGTAAATCATGCGGTACAGCATAATAGCCGTAAACAGCAGAATCTGCTGGAACGCATAAAAAAACAGATAGGTAAAATCTCCCGTTTCAAAGCAGATGACCAGAAAGCTGCAAAAGTGAAATGCAAACATTAAAATATTCTGCCGGATGTAAATGCCGTTGCGAGCCTCTTCGTTATCATACCGGAACACGGCAAAGCATTCATACGTGTATAATGTAATCAGCAGTGTAATTACATATTTTGAAAACTCGCTGACATATAATTCCATTATTCCACTCCTCTTTTTATATGTCCCGTTGTATATTCCTGATAGGGAGGTTTCCGGTCCGTACCGGATAATAAATCAGCAAAATAGCGGACAACTGACACAGTTTCGTCTCCGTTTTCGGTTGTGAAGTCAAGACGGTAAGCCGTAATGCCCTGCATGCCCTTTTCCACGAGGGTATGAAGGGACAAGGGTACACTGTTATAGATGATATTATAACAGCTCCGACAGTTATGCAGTACCGGAAATGAAGTCTTATAACGATCTGTAAGAACACAGATTCCGGCTTCATGCCGGCAGCTCTTTAAGGTACTCTCGATACAATTTGCCGTAACCATCATTGGAAGATATCCGTAAACAAGAGCGGCTGCTTCCATTGTATCCGGAGTTTTTGCAAGGAGTTCCTTCCATTCTGACTGATTTTCCTCGACCGGAAGCGTATATTCGGTGATCCGGTTTTCCCAAAACTGCACTGTTTCGTGATTCCAGAAGTACAGATTATGATCCGGAATCAGATTATAATCCGGCAAAACCTTTTTCATATAAGCATAGGTTTCAAGATTACGGAATAAAAGACCTGCAAAGCAGCCGCCTCGCAATGTGGCTTCCAGTTTAGACAGATCTCTCCGGTTATGCTCCCGGATGACATAAGGACCTGCAAGAAACAGTCTGCCAGCCCATTGCTCCTGTGCATCGGAAGAAATATCTTTTCCATCCAGTAATGCATAGTCCAGATAAATCCGGCGGATCGGAAGAGATTGCCTTTTCTTTATATCCAACTGCTCAGAAAGAGCATAAAACTGTTCTTTCGTTGACACGTAAACATCCAGCATTTCCGGATACCTGTTCCTATGCCGGGGCTTTTCATGGACATCTTTTCCGGATAATGGATCCATTGAAGAACAATAAACAGATTCCTCCTCCATATGACGCTGGCAGGAGAACCCATTCTCACGAATCCGTTCCTCTTCCAGGTGAATCACTGCTTCTCTTCGCAGATCATTGAGTGCCCGTACCGGTACAAAGATATCCTTATCCATCAGAATCTGCAGATCCCGGATTTTAAATGAGGTATTGCCCAGCTTATTCATCTGTTTTCGGACATCCTCTTCTCTTAAGGGCTGTTTCAACGCCTCCTGTGGTATAGAGCCTATGGCACTGGCCTGTACGTTACCGTCTGTAAGAAACAGAACCCCCGGCTCCCCTTTTTTGAGAGAAATTGTGGCATCAATTTCAATTTTTCTGTTCTGTTTCAGATATTGGTTTTCAATCGTTTCCAATACCTGTTCACTGGTTTTGGAATATGCAGGGGAAGACAGGGTAATCATATTCCTGCCGTTCTTCTGATGATAATAGCCTTCTCCCACCTCACTGCGGATATACAGGGAGGACAGGAATTCCCGGTCGGCTTCAGCAACCTCATAGGGCTTTCCGCTATAATATAAATCAATATATTTCCGATAAATAGAGGTAACGCCTGCTGCATACGCAGGCTTCTTCATACGTCCTTCGATTTTAAACGAATCAATGCCTGCCTCAATCAGTTCAGGAAGAATTTCAATCGTGCACATATCCTTCATGCTTAAGGGATAACATTCCTTCTGATTCTTCATGGTATAAGGAAGCCGGCAGGGCTGTGCACACCGTCCGCGGTTACCACTCCGGCCACCTAAGATACTGCTGAACAGACACTGTCCGGAATAACAGTAACACATTGCTCCATGAATAAAGGTTTCTACTTCAATTCCGGTTTCTTCCCTGATTCTCCGGATTTCTTTTAAGGAAAGCTCTCTTGCCGGAACCACTCTGCAGATTCCCTGTTCCTTTAAGAAGCGTGCACCCTCCGGACCGGTAATCGTCATCTGGGTGCTTGCATGAACCGGAAGATGTGGGAAGTAACGCCGGATAACCTGCACAGCACCAAGATCCTGTACAATGACACCATCCAGTCCGGCTTCGTACAAGGGCTGTAAAAAGGTCACAAGCTCCGGAAGTTCTGCTTCCTTCACGAGAATATTCACTGTCAGATAGATCCGTCTGCCATAAATATGTGCCATACGGATTCCTTTGCACAATTCTTCTTCTGTAAAATTATCTGCATATGCTCTGGCTCCAAAGCGGTTACCCGCCAGATATACAGCATCTGCTCCTGCACAGATTGCACCCTCGAGTGCTTCATAATTACCGGCAGGTGCCAATAGTTCTACCTGTTTCATTCAAAAACTCTCCCTGCTCATGGAAAACCTGATAATAGAAAAGCTGTCTAAAAAGACAGCTTAAAATTAATTCTTCAATTCCGTTTCAAGCCGAATGATTTTTTTCGCATTTTCATTTGCTTCAGCCTGCAGCTTCTTAACATTCTTCTCGGTATTTTCGAGTTTGATCTGTGAGGCAATCAATTCATGCTTCAGATTATATAATTCCTTCTCCTTCGTCTGAATCTCTTCTTCCAGAATATTGATCTGTTTCTTAGCCTTGAAATAATCATCCGCAATATTCAACTGTAATAAGACATTCTGCATATCCAGCGTCAGACGCTTAAAAGATTCGTTTTTATTATATTCTGTAATTTTATTATTAATGTAGGAGGCAACCTTCTGCAGATATTCTTCACTTTCGTATCCACTTAAGGTGAAAACCTTTCCTCCGATAATTACTTCGGTATCTGTCTTTGATGACATGAACACACCCCTCATCTTCCACCGCTACACGTAAAAGAACCCACCGGGTCATTTCCTGATGTATAGCAACTAAATATAGGAATTAAATATTTATGCTATACAAGATCCATTATAAACAGATTACCGGGTGATTTCAAGTCCTAAATGGGAATATGCGTAATCCGTGACAACACGTCCCCGCGGTGTACGGTTCAAAAATCCGTTCTTGAGCAGATAAGGTTCATATACATCCTCAATCGTTCCTGCATCTTCTCCGATTGCCGCCGCCAGAGTATCAAGACCAACCGGTCCTCCTCCAAATTTATGAATCATGGTAAGCAGGATATTCCGGTCGATATGGTCAAGTCCCATGCGATCCACATCCATAAGGTCAAGGGCTGTCATAGCTACCTCTTCCGTAATGATACCATCATGCTTTACCTGTGCATAATCCCGGACACGTTTCAAAATACGGTTGGCAAGTCTCGGCGTTCCCCGGCTCCTTCTCGCCATTTCCATTGCGCCCGCAGGCTCTAAGGGGGCATTCAGCACCTCCGCAGAACGCATGATAATCGTCTGTAATTCCTCTACTGTATAAAATTCCATACGGTGAATGATTCCGAACCGGTCCCGCAGCGGAGCAGTCAAAAGCCCCGCTCTCGTTGTGGCACCCACAAGTGTAAAATGGGGAAGATCCAAACGGATGGAGCGTGCTGTCGGTCCCTTCCCAATCATAATATCGATCGCATAATCCTCCATTGCCGGATACAACACCTCCTCCACCTGTCGGTTCAGACGGTGAATTTCGTCCACAAACAGAAGATCTCCCTCCTGCAGATTATTTAAGATTGCTGCCATTTCTCCCGGCTTCTCAATTGCAGGCCCGCTTGTCACCTTCATATGGACACCCATTTCGTTCGCAATAATTCCGGCAAGTGTTGTCTTTCCAAGTCCCGGAGGTCCATAAAACAACACATGGTCCAACGCATCATTCCGCTGCTTGGCAGCCTGTATATAAATTTGAAGACTGTCTTTGATTTTGCTTTGTCCGATATAATCCTTCAGCTTCTGCGGACGTAAGGTACCTTCAATCTTCCGGTCCTCTTCCTGCAGATCTGTTTCTATCATTCTTCTGGCCATAAACGAAACCTCTTAAAACATATTTTTTAATGCTGCCTTTAAGACAGCTTCAACATCCATCTCTTCTGAAATGACAACCTTTTTAACCGCCTGTAATGCCTCCTGCGCGGAATAACCAAGGGCAGTAAGCGCTTCCACCGCTTCAGTACGGATCTGGTTATCATCTGCAAAGGAATCCTGTGCCGTCTGTTCGGTCATCCGACGGTGAATCATCGTATCTTCCATGGAAATCTTATCCCTCAGATCAAGAATCACGCGCTCTGCCGTCTTCTTGCCGATTCCGGGAGCTGTCGCAATCATCTTGGCGTCTCCTGACATGATGGCAAACCTCAGATCATCTGCACTCATCACGGAAAGCACGGCAAGTCCGCCTTTCGGTCCGATTCCGCTTACCGTAATCAGCTTCTTAAATATTTCAAGATCATCTTTTGTAAGGAAACCATACAGGCAAAAAGCATCCTCCCTTACATAAGTATAGGTATACAGCTTCATCCGCTCACCGATGGACGGAAGTGCTGCTGCGGTATCACCGGAAATTTTGATTTCGTATCCGATCCCGTTCACATCTAAAATGACTGCTTCTTCGGAATAATCTTCAACGATGCCGTTTACAAATGCGATCATAAGGAATCTCCTTTGGATAAATAATTTTGCAGGTAAGGAAGCACCAGCGTGGAAATACTTCCGTTCACGCCTCCCATCAGGAGCCCTGCAAGTAATAGAAACGGAATGTAATATACAATTCCATAGGTCTGCACCATAAAAAAAGCAACAAGGAGCTGTCCGATATTATGTGCCACGCCTCCGACGGCACTTACAACCGGAACATGAAAGCCGTTACAGCGCTTCAGAATATACATAACAAGGCAGCTTAATACGGCTCCGGATAAGCTATATAAAATCATCACCGGGTTGCCAAACAAAAGGCCTGAAAGAATAGCCTTGCTGACCGATAACAGCATAGCCTCCCGGAAGGATAACAGGTACAGGCACCAGATAACGGTAAGGTTCGACATTCCTATCTTAATCCCAGGGATGGCAACTGAAAACGGAATCAGGGTCTCCACATAGGACAGAATCAACGCAAGTGCCAGTAACAGGCCAAGGTAAACAGATTTCAATTTCATTGTTTAATAGGTCACCGCATCCAAGGCGCCTTCCTCCTTCGCACAGATCTGTAAAACCAGCTTATGCGGCAGACAGATGATACTCTCTCCGTTCTTCGAAATAGAACGCTGTTTCATACAGAGCTGATCGGGACAGTCTGCATCTGTTATCCGGACCGTTCCATCCTCAATCATAACCAGATTATAACCATAATCCTCCTCTTTGACCGGAAGGGTCTTAGGCTGTGACAGATCATATTCTCCTCGTAGTTCTCCATTCTGATAGATCCGGAGAACAGCTTCAGCCTGCATGGAATTTATATACTGTGCAAACCAGAATCCGCCAGCAAGCAGAACAACTATTAATATCAGGATGCAATCATTTCTTACTCGTTTCATATCTCCTATCTTACCATGATCGAACATACGTTTCAAGTTGTTTTCAAAAGAAATTATGCTATCATAAAAAAGAATAATCAGAAAGGACGATCATTTATGAAATTAATATTTATCCGGCACGGCGAACCGGACTATTCGATTGATTCTTTAACGGAAAAAGGCTGGAGAGAGGCAGAGCTTCTGGCAAAAAGAGCCACTAAATGGCCTGTTACCCAGTTTTATGTCTCTCCATTAGGCAGGGCAAAGGATACCGCATCCTGTACATTAAAGGCCGTGAACAGGGAAGCCATTACCCTGGAATGGCTTCGTGAGTTTTCCTATCCGATTGATGACCCTGCTACCGGTCGTCACGGTGTGCCATGGGATTTTACACCCGGAACCTGGACGAAAGAACCACAGATGTTTTCCGTTGAAGACTGGGTAAATACCAGCTTTCTTACTCAGAACCCAAAGATTGCAACGGAATACCCGAATGTCTGTCAGAAACTCGATGAGCTGCTTGCTTCCTATGGCTATACGCGTGATGACAAGTTCTACCGGGTAAAGGAGGAACGTTTTATCAGTTCTACCGTAAACAAAGACGGAACCATCCGGAACAACCATCTGCCCGATGAGGAGCATCCGGAACCCACCCTTGTTTTTTTCTGTCATTTGGGTGTAATCTGTATCATTTTGTCACACCTGTTAAACATTCCTTTTCCGTTGCTGGCACATGGATTTTTCCTGCCAACCTCTTCTCTTACGGTTTTATCTACGGAAGAACGATGGAGCAATGAAGCCTATTTCCGCGTACAGGTCATGGGAGATTCCAATCACCTGCTGCAGAACGGAGAACCGCTTTCCCCGGCAGGCTCCTTTTCCAATCCTTTTCAGTATTAAAGCCAATTAGTTAAAGCCAGGAAAAGGATAAGCTTACAAAAGTCAGACATGAATGATATATTAACAGAATTCTGAATATATCGGTCTCATGTCTGACTTTTTGTCTTCTTTCAAAAATTATTTTCTTAATTATTCCACATGAAAGTTATTGCAAAATATAATCAGCTGCATCTACTACTCTGCACTATCCTCTGTGGCATCACCAGCAGCTTCATCGGCTGTCGTATCTTCTGCAGTATCACCTGTTGCCCCATCCGTTGCGGCTGTGTCTTCAGCTGCGTCTTCAGCAGTATCTCCTGCTGATGTATCTTCCGTAGTCGTTTCCGGTATGGTCAGGTATCTGAGGTCACCCTTTACATCAACAACCTCGTATCTGTCTGCTACTTCCTGAAGCTGTGCACTTACAGTCTGAGATGCCAGTGAAGAAGAAATGGTTTCATCATTTGCCTCGTCATAGAACTTCTTCACGAACTGAACCACATAAACATTGGAGGTGGAGTCATCGGTAAATACCTGAATATCACCCTCTGCTCTTGCATCATCAAAAAGCCATGCTGCAGCACTGGATGGAACGGCACTATACTTAGCACCCTCGGTTAATTCAAATCCATCCACGGTATCTCCGTTTTCAATCTGTGCAAGCACATCCTCTGCCTGCTTCTGACGGTCTTCCAGATCCTTTGCCTTTTCCTCATCGGTTGCATCTTCCTCAAATTCCGGTGTTTCAAAGGCGATGCTCTTATAATCCACCTGATCGTAAGCATTCCGGTTCTCATCATAATAAGTCTTTACTTCTTCAGTGGTTGGTGCATTATCTGCAACCAGCTGTTCATAGTAAGCAGATGCAATATATCCATTCTTAATGAAAGCTTCTACATTAGAAGCAGTTGCATAAGGTCCGAAATAATTCCTGTAATAATCACTTAAGCTTACTCCTGCATTATCTGCAGCTTCCTGAATACTTGCTACATAAGCATCATAATCCTCTGCTGCATCATAAGTAAAACCATTCTTCTGTGCTTCATCAAGCAGAGCAAAAATCGGCTTGATCTGTTCATCGACCGTCATCTGGTCAAAATAATCCTTCCAGGTTTTGGTCTCATCATACTGTTGTTTGTCAAAGTCTACGGAAGTATCCAGTCCCAGATAGGAAATGAAAGATCCATAGGTATTGATGTAATTATTCACTGCCGAATAGTAATAATAATCATATTCCAGTTCGCTCAGCTCATGATCACCGATCTTTACATATGTGCCATTTAAGGCCTGCTGTTTCTTAACTACATTGCTGATAATTGGAGCAGCAATTGCCACAACAACAGCTGCACATAGAATTACGCCGACAATCTTCATGATCTTTAACTGACGTTCTTCCTTTTTCTTTTCCATGGCACGCTCAGCCATCTTGCGGTCGTATTTTGTCTTATACTCCTGTTGATTTGTTCCCTGTGTCATTTTCTGATACACACCTTTCTTTTCAATGTTCGTAACTGTTTTGTACAGTTCCTGCTGTTCTTGATGAACTATCTTGCATTAATATAATTTACAAGTCCCTCAGCGTCAATGATTTTCTGCATAAAAGGCGGGAACGCCTGCCCCTTGAATTCCGTACCTTTTGTGAGGTTTTTGATAATTCCGGAATCAAAATCCACCAAAACCTCATCACCTGCATCAATTCCCTTCGATGCTTCGGCACATTCAATAATCGGAAGTCCGATATTGATTGCATTCCGGTAAAAAATACGTGCAAAGGTTTCGGCGATGACACAGCTTACTCCTGCAGCCTTAATGGCAATCGGTGCATGCTCTCTGGATGAGCCGCATCCGAAGTTCTTTTCAGCAACAATAATGTCACCTTTCTTAACCTTATTTACAAAATCCTTATCAATATCTTCCATACAATGGGTAGCAAGTTCTGCCGGATCCGAAGAATTCAGATATCTGGCAGGAATGATTACATCTGTATCTACGTTGTCACCATATTTAAAAACAATACCCTGTGCTGCTTTCATAATCCCTATCCTTTCCTGATTCTTATTCACACGGACATGAAATCATGCCGGTAAGCGCACTTGCTGCTGCAACAGCAGGACTTGCCAGATAAACTTCAGATTCCACATGTCCCATACGTCCGACAAAGTTCCGGTTCGTCGTAGAAACACAACTCTCTCCGGCAGCCAGAACACCCATGTAACCGCCAAGACACGGTCCGCAGGTCGGTGTACTTACCACTGCTCCGGCCTCCACGAAGATTTTCAAAAGACCTTCTTCCATACACTGTAAATAAATTGCCTGTGTAGCCGGAATAATAATACAGCGGACACCATCCGCAACATGTTTGCCTTTGAGAATTTCGGCTGCAGTTCTCATATCATCCATTCTTCCGTTTGTACAGGAACCGATCACTACCTGATCAATCCTGACATCCCCGGTAATTTCATCTATGGTCTTCGTATTCTCAGGCAGGTGAGGAAAAGCAATCGTCGGTCGAAGGGTACTTAAGTCAATGGTATATTCTTCATCATAAACCGCATCCTCGTCTGCTTCATAGATCTTATATTCTCTGTTGGAATGCTCCTTCATATAAGCAATGGCCAGATCATCTACCGGGAAAATACCGTTCTTGCCACCGGCTTCAATTGCCATGTTCGCAATGGTAAAGCGGTCATCCATTGTAAGGTTCTGAATGCCGTCCCCGGTAAATTCCATGGACTTATATAATGCACCATCCACACCGATCATACCAATAATATGTAAAATCACATCCTTACCGCTTACCCATTTGGAAGGCTTGCCGGTAAGCACGAAGCGGATCGCACCGGGCACCTTAAACCACGCCTTGCCGGTAGCCATTCCGGCTGCCATATCAGTACTTCCGACACCGGTAGAAAATGCACCAAGCGCTCCATAAGTACAGGTGTGGGAGTCTGCTCCGATAATCACATCTCCGGCTACGGTAAGTCCTTTTTCCGGAAGGAGTGCATGTTCAATTCCCATCTGTCCCACTTCGAAGTAATTCGTAATCTCGTTTTTACGCGCAAATTCCCGTACGCATTTACAATGCTCTGCAGATTTAATATCCTTATTCGGCACAAAATGATCCGGAACCAGTGCTATCTTATTCTTATCAAAAACGCCATCCACGTTCATTTTGCTCATTTCTTTAATCGCAACCGGACTGGTAATATCGTTACCAAGTACCAGATCCAGATCAGCTTCGATGAGCTGTCCTGCTTCTACACAATCCAATCCTGCATGTGCAGCAAGGATCTTCTGTGTCATCGTCATTCCCATGATCCATACCTCCTAAACAATCTATTACATAGAATACCACATTCTTTCCGTTTTGAAAAATGAAAATTTAGTGAATTCTCTTCTATGTATGTAAACACAACAACACCCGGGGATTTCTCTCCGGGTGCGTATTTCTTTGTTTGAAGCAATTAGTTGTTGATCAGCTTATCGTTCTCATTGTTCCAGCTATACAGCTTACGGATTTCCTTACCAACCTGCTCTGAAGGATGTTCAGCAGCAAGCTTTCTCATTGCCTTGAAGTGAGCCTGTCCACCTGCAGCAGACATATCTAACAGGAAGTCTTTCGCAAAAGTACCATCCTGAATATCCTTAAGGATCTTCTTCATGGTCTTCTTGGTTTCGTCAGTGATAATTTTAGGACCTGTGATGTAATCACCATATTCAGCGGTGTTGGAAATGGAATATCTCATTCCTTCAAAACCGGACTGATAAATCAGGTCTACAATCAGCTTCATTTCATGGATACATTCGAAGTATGCATTTCTCGGATCATAACCAGCTTCGCAAAGTGTTTCGAAACCAGCCTGCATTAATGCACATACACCACCGCAGAGAACAGCCTGCTCACCAAAGAGGTCTGTTTCGGTTTCGGTACGGAATGTAGTTTCCAGAACACCTGCTCTTGCTCCACCGATAGCAAGTGCATAAGCAAGTGCCATATCAAGTGCCTTACCGGTAGCATCCTGATGTACAGCAACCAGACAGGGAACACCCTTTCCATCCTGATACTCGCTGCGTACAGTATGTCCAGGTCCCTTAGGTGCGATCATGGTAACGTCTACGAACTTAGGAGGTACAATCTGGTTGAAGTGGATGTTGAAGCCGTGTGCAAACATCAACATATTGCCTTCTTCCAGATTCGGTTCGATATCTTTCTTGTACATAGCAGCCTGTAATTCATCATTAATAAGGATCATGATAATATCTGCTTTTTTAGCAGCTTCTGCTGCTGTATATACTTCAAATCCCTGTGCTTCTGCCTTTGCCCAGGATTTGGAGCCTTCATAAAGACCAATAATGACATGGCATCCTGATTCCTTTGCATTTAATGCATGTGCATGTCCCTGACTGCCATAGCCGATAATCGCAATTGTTTTTCCTTCCAGTAAAGAGAGATTACAATCTTCCTGATAATAAATATTTGCCATTTCAATGACTCCTTTCGCTGAGGTTTCTCCTCTAAATTTATACCAAATCTGCAATGCAGAATTTTGGTTCCTTTGTTAATTCAGGTAGGTAACGTTCCCTGATCCTCTGCCAAGACCTGCAATACCTGTTCTTGCAAGCTCTAAGATCTCATAGCCACTTAACAGATTTAAAAAAGCATCAATCTTCGCCTGACCACCGGTCATTTCAATAATCAGACTGTCAACTGCAACGTCAATGATGTTGCCACGGAATGTATTCGTCAATAAAATCACTCCCTGACGCTGCTCTTCGTTCGCTCTTACCTTAATCAAGGCA
>OGZL01001529.1_pt1 | contig 17937 bp, 19 predicted proteins | sample 1576761 | NCBI WGS metagenome assembly OGZL01 (sample SAMEA3541595, study PRJEB24748) | human gut metagenome | biome: human gut; feature: human-associated habitat; material: faeces | place: China | collected 2012
AGTTCAAATGATAAGTTGAGTATAAAAAATGATTCATATCCACCTTATTCTTATTTTTATAACTTACTATCTCTGCCACAATTAATTGCAACTTAATAATTATTTTATAATCATCTTCAGTAATTTGATAATTGTCATCACTCAAAGTATTATAATCGCCATATACTATTATCTTTTTTAATAGCATAAACATCATTTGTACTGAAATGATATGCACATCTTTTTTAAACATATGATTGTGTAACATTTCCTTTGGTGACTTCGGTCTAATATCGCACATTTCCTTTTTTAGCACAAGTTCCAATGGGAATTTAAACTCAGTAAATGTTCCTTTTATTGGATCCAGATAAGCATCTCTAACACGAATTAATTCGCAAATAATAGATATTGCCTTATGCATATTCAATTTTTTTATCTCACTTATTAAATCTGGTTTTTCATCTTGATACACCTCTGAGTAAGTCAACAATATCTGGCTTCCTGTCAAATCTACGTAATACATAAATCCACCTCTCTTTATGGAACATTTTTTCTTGTACTTTCCTTTTATTCAATAATAATCATTATATTTTAATCTTCTTTTTCTGAATCTTTAATTAAGTCCTCAGCTTTTTTGCATCCGCCTTCTACCCATTCTTCAAATTCAGTCTGTACTCGCACAGACTGATTAATTTGTTCTTCCACCATTTACACCCACTTTACTCGTTATGAAGAGTATTATACCACAACACATACTTTAAATCAACTATTCATTCAAGTTTACTCAACTCCAGTTTATCAAAATGCCAGCCGTCTTTATAACTGTGACTTGTGCTTTCGATTGCATACTTTACACCATCTACCGATATAACTTCTCCGGCTCTGGTATAGCTGTCATATTTCTCTACTATTTCAAACGAAAAAGTTTCATTCACCTTTGTATTTTCGTTAAGCTCACGTTTTGCAACTGTATCGGCATTTTCTTTTTCGGTATCTATCTTAATAATTTTCTGCAAAAAGCCATATTTATCAATAAGGTCACGATTCTGCAGCACCATCAATTCCTTATATACATTATCCTTTTCAGAGGTTATTTTAATAGAGTTGTACATATCCTCAATAGACGTGCTATGGCTTACATTGCCTCTGTAATCAATCGAATATCCCTGTCTTACATTACTCGCCACTTGAAATTCAGGATAGGCTGTCAAATCTCCGATTTTGTATATTCTCAATCCTTCCGGCACAAAATCAAAATTATAATTCCCGCCGCACTTTTCAAGAATATCTTTGAGTATATCCGATACGGTTTTATCAAAATATATCTGCTTTATATTTGCAGTCAATTCCGGCAGCATGACAATAGATATAGACAAGTCATTACAGATTTCTTTGATAGCATTGGCTGCCGAAATATTTTTAAACTGATATGTCTGACTTGTTTTATTAAGATACCACCCAAGGTCAGCAATCGTATATTTATTACTGTTCTTGTCACCGTCATCTGCCTTAGTTATTACTCCCCGAAAAATCTCTGCATTTGTTACCATTCGGATAATATCGCCGACTTGCGGTGTGTACATCAAATCTTTCAGATATGCTGCGTCAGTTTTTGCTATATCAAAAGACATTGTAGTTGCAAGTTCATATATACTGTTTTTCCACGACAGATTTCCTATCATTTCGGTTATATCGGTATCATTTGCATATATTCTCAATTCATCAGTCGGCGTAATCGGAGTAAGGTTCTGCATTGCAGGATGAATGTTTTCCTTAACTCTGTTATTCCATACAGCCGTAGGTTCTTTTTCTCCGCCGTATGAATTTTCCGAATACATATAGCTTTCCATACTTCCGGAAGATGATGTTCCGTTTGACTTATCGGAGTATTCCGGATTAAACACATAATCATAATTACCGCCTGCAAAGCTCCATGTATGACTTCCCACAGTTCTGCAGTTGCTTGTCCCTCCTGTATTACCTTCAACAGTAGTAAAACTGTTACCGCTTACGGAAACAATTATTCCGGTATGTCCCTCACGCAGAAATATATCTCCTGCGTGAGGTGTATATGTACCATTTGTAACTTGATGTTTTGAATGAAGTCTGCCGTTTCTTCGTGCCCAATCAATACAGTTAGGACAGTATAAGTAATTAGGAACTATACTTGTCGGAATACCGCACTGTCTTACAACATAGCTTACAAACGCCGCACACCACCAAAAGTTATATCCTATATTTTCAACATTGTCGGAATACCAATGAGTATATTTATTGTTATTTCCGCACTTGCCCCCTATTTCCTGCATTTCTTTTCTTGCACGTTCCGCAACATCAAATCCCGATGACATTATTCAAGCAGCCCCAATCTATCCAACCACACAATTACACGCAAATCATCATATTTTAAATTCCATCCTTCGTCCGTTCCGCTGAGTACACCCTTGTCAACAGCCTTTTGAACACTCTTTCGTGCCCACTCCGGCATATTTTCATCAATATAGTTATATATCATTGGATTTGCAAGGGTTTCAACAAGTCCTACAAGGTATACAACTTGTTCTTTGAGTTTATTAAGTTCTTCCATATCAATTTCATCCTCCGCATTGCTTTGACCCTCATAATTCAGAAGATTAAACTCCTCTAAATCAAGTGTGTACCAAAGGTCACCGTCTGTCTTTATTGTGTATTTAAAGTCCTTGACCGCAACAGCCATATTTATCGGTGTTTCTGTAATAATGAGGCGTATAGGAAGTTTCAGGTCTATCCATGTATCAATTTTATATACATATTCCCACCCCTTCATTGACTTATCACGCAGATACGGATAATCTCTTATCGGGAAAAAGCTTGAAATAGAAATACTTTTTAATTTCGGACTTCCTATCAGCATAAGTTCGCCGTGCGATACCGTTTCAAATGTTTCGGTTGACTGTGGTTTGCTTATTGTAAACTGTGACGGCAAAACAGGAATTTTCAATATATCCGCTCTGTTATTTACGCTCAAATATATATCCAAATTCGCACCTCCGACCTAAAAAACTGCAAAGAAAAAAGCCGTCAGGAGTTGACAGCCACAAAAATCACATATTCTCCAACACTTCAACAATTCTTTTTGCCACCTTATTTGCCAAAGTATCATCATCTTCACCGTTTGAATACACAGTAACATTTATCTGGTTTATTATGCTTGGTTTCTCATTTGCAGACACCGGTTTCATATAGTTCTGCAGTGTGTTCCAAAATCTGTCGAGCGGAAGAATTGCCTCTGCTCCGGATTCACCTCCGACCATAGGGAAACCACCGTTCATACCGAACATTGTAGGACGTGTCATAATACCGCCTTTTGCGTACCATTGTATGCCTAATTTCGGTATCGGTGTATTGATACCGGCAATACTGATAGTTCCCGTCTGCACAATATGTGGAGTTTTAATAATACCTTTTATCCCGTTCCATACATTGCTTATTATACTCTTTATTGAATTAAAGACGCCTGACACCGTGTTTTTGACTGAATTAAACACATTCTGAAATGTTGTTCTTATACTGTCTATTACTGTTTTAATTCCTTCTGTAACATTCGTTACAACCGTCTTTATATTGTCAAAAGCAAGTCCTGCGGATAATGTTATCATATTCCAAATATTTATTATAACATTCTTCGCACCGTCAATTATTAATGTAATTCCGCTTATCACATTCTGCACACCGTTTTTTATAGTTTCTGTGTTCAATGTAAATATACCGACTATCACTTGGAACACACCGGATATTGTTGTTTTAATGCCTTCAAATATTCCTGCCACCGCCGTTTTTATATTTTCAAAAACAGACTTTATGTTATCAAAGAACATTTGAAAATTCTGCTTTATTCCGCCTATAATATTCGATATTACCGTTTGTATATTTAAGACGGTATCGGATACTTGATTTTTAATGCCGTCAATAACTTTTCCGACAGTTGCTTTGATGTCATTTACAATCTCGGAAATTACATTTTTAACCGGAGCAAGTGCTGTGCTTACCAAAGTTTTTATTTCTGCAAATTTTTCAGTAATTGCGGTTTTTATCGAAGTAAATTTCTCCGCAACTTTGTTCTTTATTCCGTTTGCGACATCACCGATTGACGATAACTTTTCTCCGACAGTTTCTTTAATCCCGTTAAACTTCTCACTGATTTTTGTCTTTATACCGTTAAATGCACTTATGCATTTATCCACTATTGGTTTCAAAGCACCTTCATTATATGAATTTCTCACAAATTCAAAGGCTTTTGAAAAGGCACTGCCAAATACATCTTTTATGCCTGATAATTTTTCTTTGACAGTATTCAGCATAGGAGAAAGTTTTGTTTTTACACTCTCGACAACCTGTCCGAGTTTTCCGCCCGTGAGAGTGTTTATTGCATCATATCCGGTCTTGTAATATTCTTTTATTGCTGTCATAGTACCGGCGACTGCACCTTTTATTCCTCCGCCGTGTTCCTGATAGGCATTCTTGATGTTATTCAGTTTTGTTGATACCGTATTTTTAATACCGTCCCAAACATTTGCTGCAGTTTCCTTGACTTTGCCCCAAGCATTTGAAACTGTATCTTTTATCCCGTTGAACACATTCTTTATACCGTTCCAGAGATTTTTCGCTGTTTCCTTTACCTTGTCCCAATGTTTAAAGAGCAGAACACCCACCGCAATAACCGCACCGATAGCAATAACAACAAGACCTATCGGTGATGTGACAAACGTCATTATTGCACCGAACACTCCCGTCACCACATTAAGTGCCTGAGTTGCGGCAATTTGAGCGATAGTCGCAGTTGTAAGCGGTGCAAAAGCAGCCGCCTGCGTTCCTGTCATGACAGCAGAAAATGCAATTAGTCCGTTTCTTATCCCCTCGACTACATTTGCAGCCGCAACAGCAATTTTATATGCGGTTACCGCTCCGGCAATTCCGGCAATCACAGGTGAAAGTGTGCTTGCAGCGGATATTACACCCGAAGCAATATTCATCACTGCCACAAGTGAATTGCACAAATTCGGTACTACTACATTTGCAAGTGTCTGAATTAATTCAGTACCGTTTCCGCTGAATGCGTTTACAATGCTGTTCCTGACATTATCAAACGCATTATGAAGTCGTTCTATTGCCGGCTGATTATTTTGAATTGCATTCTTTACAGCGTTAAATACTGTACTTGCAGTATTATAAATTGTCTGAATTGCAGAAAATAATCCGTTTCCTATTGCAACAGTAACATAAGAAATAGCGGGAGTTAATGCACCGAGTCCGTCAGACATAGACTGAAGAACGCCTTTAAACTGTGATGAACCGAGTGCATCAAATATCGCAATTTTCACACCCTCGAACTGCGACTTTAACAGTGTGAGTTTACCGCTTACCGTGTCATTCATAGTGTCAGCCATTTTTAAAGCCGCACCTTCCGAATTATTTATAGCGTCAGACAATGAGTAAAAATCATCAGGACTTGCATTCACGATTGACAGAAATCCCGAAAGTGCATTTTTTCCGGCAATCATTGTTGCATACTGACCTTTTTGAGCATCGGTAAGTGTTGAGAAGCGTGTCTGAAGTTCGGGAATAAGCACAGATAAAGGTTTCATACTGCCGTCCGTATTTACTGCAGAAATCCCCAAAGCCGACATAGCCGCATCTACTTCTTTGGTAGGTTTCGCCAACCTTGTCATAACACCTCTCAGAGAAGTACCTGCGTCCGAACCTTTAACTCCGGCATTTGCCATCAGACCGAGTGCCGTGGTGGTATCTTTCATTGAATATCCCATTGCACCCGCAGTTGCCGCAACATTTTTAAAGGACTCGCCGAGCAAAGATACATTTGTATTTGACTTTGACGCTGCAACCGCCAAAACATCAGCGAACTCACCGCTGTCACTTGCTTTCAGTCCGAAAGCGGTCAAGGCATCGGTTACAATATCAGATACACCGGCTAATTCCTCACCGCTCGCAGCGGCAAGGTTCATTATTCCCGCAATACCGTCAATCATCTGCGATGAATTCCAGCCTGCCATACCCATATATGACATAGCCTCTGACGCTTCTATTGCAGAAAATTTAGTTTTAGCACCCATTTCCTTTGCTTTCTCGGAAAGTGCAGTCAGTTCTGCACCTGTTGCTCCCGAGATTGCGGATACGTTTGCCATTCCCTGTTCAAACTCTCTGCCGGTATTCACTACATCTTTGCCGAAGTCTATCGCTTGACGTACACCGACAAACGCTCCTACGGCTACTGCCGCCTTAGATGCCAACGAGGTTATAACCCCACCTACTCCGGAAGACTGATTTCCGAAGTTTTTCATTCCAGACGTTGTACCGTTTAAACTGTTTCTAAGGTTATTGCTCGCATTGACAGCGGACTTCATATTGACGAAAAAATTACCGTTATTAAGGCTTAAAGTTGCACCTATATTACGATATCCCATGTGTAAAATTATCCTTCCTAATTTACAAAAGCATAATAAAATCCGAGATAGTTGTTAAAACTTCTCGGATAATTATTGATAAATATTTTATCTGTGATATAAAAACGGCAGTCTCAATTCCAACGGTTGTATTGTTCTCAAATTACAGTCTTCCGGGAGCGGTTTGCCGCGACTATCCAGATATTTGTTTGCCAGTTCAGGTGAAACTTGTGCATATACCGCTGTTGTCATAAGACTGGAATGTCCAAGGAATGCCTTGATTGCTAAGAGCGAGTCTCCCGCTTCAAGCATATGTACTGCTATTGAATGCCTGAAACTATGAGGAGAATATCCCTTTTGCGTGAACATCAGCGGGTACTGTTTCTTTGCTTGAGAAACATATTTTTTTACGATTCCCTCAACGCAAGATATGGTCATATGATCATGTGTCTGACTTGGGAACACATGGATATTTTTTGCATTGGCTGAGCTACAATCAAGATTCCTGCTGCTGATATATTCTTTTAAAATAGCCGAGCATCTATTCGGTATCACGACAATTCTTGACTTGTTGCCCTTACCGTGCAGTCTTATCGTTGTGGGTTTGTTAAAAGAAATATCAGCAAGTGTGAGATCACAAATTTCCTGTGCTCTTGCTCCGGATGCATACAGCAAACTTAACAATGTGACATCACGCTGACCGATTAACTTTGATGTATTTGGCAGTGTCAACAAAGCAGCAATTTCATCCTTTGTAAAATACTTAACGCCTAACTGCTTAGGTTGTCTTTTTACAGGTAAATCAATCACATCTGTGTAGAACGACAATGAACTTACAAACGCTTTTTTAGATGCAAATTTCGCAAATGATACTATTGCTGAGCGCCTTAAATTCCGTGTATGTATACTGCAGCCTCGCTCCTGTTCCAGATATAGCAGAAAGTCTGGAATGGTATCACCGGATAACGCTTGAAAAGATATCTGCTCAGGCGATATGTTTTTCTCTGCTTCCAAATATTTAAACAGAAGCTGAAAGGCATATTGATATGATTTGATTGTGTTAGAACTTAAGCCTTTTACGAACGGCAGATAGTTGGTGAAATAGTCTTCCATTATGGATAAAACTTCATTTACTCGTTTGGTCATTTGAAGCTCACCTCCGGGAAAAGACTGCCGATACCATCATTCATTCGTTCGTGTGACACCGTGTACATCATATAGTCATCAGTGATGTATTCTGTAGTGGCAACAAAATTGGAATGTCCCAAGTATGCCGACAGAAATGGTGCGGTATCATAAAAGCAGCGTCCTTCTTTTTCAGATTTCTGAAAAGAATTAAATGCGAAGTAGTGTCGTAGCGCATGAACGCATATCCCCTCTGCCCGGTATGTTCGCTTCATGTGCGGTATATTGGCTTTTCGTAAAACCTGATTGAACCAATGGCTGAAGACTCGATACCCATAAGGGTTATCAAAATCAAGCGGATTTTCAAATACAAAGCTGTTTTTGTCAAATCGGCGAATCCGCTTTTGATACAACTTTAGCATATCTGTTAAAGACTGATGCATAGGCACAAAACGTTGTCGTTTGTTTTTGGCATTTACAACCGTGATAACTCCGGTATCGAGATTGATATCTGTCCAGCGCAGCTCGAGCACCTCTGTTATCCTCATGCCGCAGCCAATCAAGATTCGGAGTATCAAAGGAAAGTATTCCTTAACGACAAAGACATTCATGTGTGATATTAAATTGTCTGCAGCATCAATAATTCGGGCGATTTCATCGTCTGTAAAATTATGAGCAACATAATCTGATGAAACACGAACACTCTCAATTTCGATTGCGGGTATTCCTAACGCATTAAGATATCGTGCAAATTGCCGTAAACGACTGGCTTCACCGGCTCGGCTCCTTGAACTGGTATCAAGCGTATTAATCCATGCATACTGAATGTCAGCTGATAAAATTTTTTCTTGATAATTTTGTTTGACTATAAAATCATCAAGCCTTTTGAATGTATAGTAATAACTTTCAGTAACTTTATCAGCGCTTTCAGCCAATTCTAAATATTGCCTCATTTCATCGGCAAATATGCTGCTGAAAGGTAATGATGACTGTTTCATATGCTCACCCCTTTCAGATACTCCGCAAACAATCCACTTGGAGGAGGTACAGCAAGAGCGCAGGTACGCAAATCTTCAATGGACATCTTAGTGTAAAATCTGGTACTTCCCGGATCTGTATGACCTAATATCACACGAATAGCGTCATAGGGCACTTTCTCAGCAAGAAGCTCGCTGGCAAAAGTGCTTCTTAAAGCATGAGGACCAAGATGCCGCCCGTTGCTTTCAATGCCTGCTTTTTTAAAGCAATTTGTAACGATAGCTGTAATACCGCTTCCGGTCAAGGGCGAATATGGGAGTTTACTTCCCAGAAAGATATACGGCTCCTCGGACTCTGGTCTCGCATTATTGATGTAATCAGCCAAAGCATTTTTAACATCATTAGGAATATTCAACCTGTGATGTACAGATGTTTTGTATTGGGTGAAATCAATAAAACGATTGTCAAAGTCAACGTTATCAAATGTGAGCATCCTAATGTCAGAATTGCGCAATCCCAGTCTTAATGCGAGCAATATGACTGCATAATCGCGTTTACCCTTTGTTGTATCTCTATTAATAGAGTTCAATAATAGTTCTATTTCATCCTTAGAGAATAACGATGGAACTTTCTGAGCCCTCCGGGCAACTGGCAAGACATCTCCAAAATTTGAATGCGCTAACCCGATTTTAACCAGATGAGCGAAAAATAGTCTTGCGGATGTGCGGAAACTCGGCTTGTTATTACTGTGCTTAAAAGCATCTGTAACCGTTTGAAGCGTTATGTCACACCATTGTGTGATGCCGTTTTCAAAAAAGCTTGTCAGCATGAAAGTGCAATCCCTACGATATTTGTATATTGTCGCTTCCTTTAAACTGCGTGGCTTTAATGAATTAATGAATGAATCAAATCCATCCTTAAAACATTCAGGCGGCTCGTATACCTTTAAACTTTTGCGATAATTACTCATGTAATCACTCCTATCTTTAATTTGATAGGATTATTGTATCATAACGGTAATAATTATCCGAGAAGTTTTAATGCAAACCATATATTTTAAGCCATTTTCTGCAAGAAAGGAGGATAATCGTACATATGGGATATCGTAATTTATCCTACATATCGGATAAATTACGAGCCAATTTTTACGTCACCCACTCCCCAATAACGCCTTATACTTCTCCGTATCCTCTTCCACAGCAAGTTCCATACTCGCCTTTAAAAATATTTTTTCAGACAGTGATAACCTTGCAAGCCTGTCCCAATCAAATCCCTTTTGAAGATAGAAATGAATAAGCTGCAGGTCACCGTCCGTCTGTATTAGTTTTTTACGGCTTCTACACCGCCCATATATCCGGCAAGCTTCATACACTCAATCGCAATCTGCGGTATTTCGCCCGGTGCAAATATAATTTCAACAATATCCATAGGTACTGCACAGCCGAATGCGTCCTGTACTTCCTTCGACTTAATGTCAGGTTCTTTGATACATTCATAGCACATATATTTATCACCCTCGCCCGCCTCCATATCATTTGCATCACGGCAAAGTGCTCCGTCCGGTTCTTCAATCGTTATAACCGAATCAATGGACTTGATATATAAATCCATTGTCTTTTTAATTTTCTTTGACGCAATCATCTGCTCCTTACGTCGTAAAAGTTCTGCTAATGTTAATTTTGTAGCCTTATTCATTTTAGTGTCCCTTTCTTTTTCCTTAATAAAAAAACAGCTGTATAGCCGTTAATTTTTTAGTGTCCCTACCATTAAAAATATAATCTTTTTATACACACGGGTCAGCGATTGTATCAAGATACTTGAATCCGACAAATCCGCCCGAAAATTCATCTTCGGTAATTTTTCCGTTTTCAAATGCCTGAAGTGTAAGTTCGTCAAGCCAGCATGACATAAGCTGTACTCTTTCTGTACCGCCGTTATCGGGGTCCTCTAATTTTGATATAAGCGACAATCGCTCATCAATACCCGCCGAGAGTTTCTCCGCATACGTTTTGCCTCTTGAATAAATCTTCTTTATTTTCGCTGTCCAAGTACCGGACACACCCATCAGTTTACTGTCGTCCCACATTTGCCCCGAAAAGTTTATCGTTTCACGGTTTGTTTTGATTTTTGCTTCAAATGAAGTTATTTCATAACAAATACTGTTGTTCCACCAAAAATAGCCGTGCGTACCGCTGATTACTTTTCCGACAGCGGGAAGCTTTCTTTCTCCTGCCATTGTTTACTGCCTCCCTTACTCCATATTTATAGAAAATTTCAAATCCTCTATTGCATCACAGAATGTTACATCCGCCGTTACAAAGACATAACTGCCCGTCTTTGCCTTACGAATCTGTTCATCACTGTACTCGGATATATCATATTTTTGTGCAAGCCAGTCACGCTGTGCATTAACATCTATATCCGCTGTATTTTCCGCATCGCCGTACAGTACGCCTTCTCTTACAAGTCCGTCAAAATACTGATTAATAGCAGCTACAAACATAACCTTATTGTCATAGCTGTTATTAATTCCGATATAGTTATTCTCAAATGCAGAACGAATATCGTCACGCATTAAGTCCATACCCTCAATAATTTTGATTTTCTTCATATCTTCGGTCTTATCACCGCTTAAAATATGCAGCGAATTTACACCTCGTGCGACTTTTACTTTTTCGCCGTCATTGATAAGTATAAACTTACCTTCGTCTATATCTTCATCGGGAGTAAGGCTCTCCGTTATAGAGTCAATTTCCGAAAGAACTTGATATGTCGCACTCTCTGTCATTGACAGTCCGGCAAGCAAGCCTGCAATTCTTGCACAATATTCATATGCCGAATATGTCTTTGCTCCTACTTTGATGCCACTCGAGGAAAAGTTAACAATGCCCTCATTATTTGCCGCAGAACAAGGCAAAACCGCTTTGAATGTCTTTTTTGCCGCTCTCTGTGCAATAATCCAATTCTGCAGTTCTTCCGTCAAATCTTTATGTGGTTCCAACCCCGGAAACGTCAGCCAGTTCCACGACTTATTTCTAAGGCGTGCCAAGGCGGCGTTATATGACTTTTTGAAGTCCTCGCCTGTTCCCGCTCTTTCCACAAGCACTCGTTTCGGTTTACCGAGAAATATTTTATTCAAGTAGTCAAGATTTGCCGTTGTCCAGTCTGATTTCACGATATCGGCTTCATAGTTATATGTATAACTTAAATTTTCATCTCCGACTTTGGTTGAATCTTCAAGAATAACCGCTACAATTCCGTTCTGACTTCGTGTTACCGCAGTCTGTGCCTTCGTCTTAAATTCAATTAAAATTTCAGGTAACCCCATTTTTATCCCCCCGTATCACAAGTTCGCTCATTTCATCATACTTTTCTGTTTTATCCACAGCCTGAATGAAATTTATATCAAAATACACATACATTGCACTCTTTTCAATTTCAAAATTCATTTCATGAATAGTCAGATGTCTGTCCATAATATCGAAAGTCGGGTACAAAAAAAGCTCTTTTATCCTGCTGTAAGCACCTATACAGTCCTCCACAGTTTCAAGAGCCGATATATATTTTAATTCTACCGAAACAGTAAGTTCCTCAAGTGCACCGCCACAGCACAGAGGCTGTACATCTGAAGGATACGCAGAAACAAACACTGCCGGTTTAAAAAATCCCTCATCTACTTCTGAGGCAACCACGTTAAATCCGGCATTCGCAAGGATTTCCGCAGTTCGTGTCTGTATATCTTTTTCTGTAATCATCTGTCCTCCTACATTTGTATATCTTTTGTTATCTTATCAAGCAGTTTTTCTGCACCCGAGTTGAATTTTGCCTGTGCCTCCGACATTGATTTTTCAAGCATAAAATCACCTTGTACATATCCGCCGGACTTAATGCCTCTTGCAGAACACTGTACACGATTAAGTTTTCTGCCTCTTCCCCGAGTTCTGCCACCGCTTACAATCTTATGACCGAGTTCAATAAGATGAGCATGCGGTGCTGTTGACTGAACTCTCACTACTCTCACTTTACCGCCCTTATACAGTTTCACTTTTTTCGTTCTCCATGAGTTGCGTAGTTTTTTTGTCCTTACCGGTGTAAGTGATTTTGTTCTCTTATTTACGGCACGTCCTTCTGCCATAAGGAATGCGTCTGCCTGACTCGGATAATTCTTCTCGCATTGCTTCATAGCTTTTTCAAGTTCGTCAAATCCGAATACATCAATATTCCTTGCCATTTCGGTCTTTCTCCTTTGCAACAATTTGCAATTCCGTATTGTTTTCGCCTATGTTAAGAACAGAAATAATATCAAGAACCTTTAGTCCGAACATAATTTTCATATCCTCGGTTATATTCGGAAAATACCTTGTTGTAATTTTGTAGGTGGTTTCTGCACGCAGTTTTTGTGACTCCTCGTACTCACGTCCCGACATCGGAGAAACATTTGCCCATACGGCATACTCATTCAAAGAAAGCTGATGTGAATACAGCTGTCCGCCGCCTGCCGATTTCCATACTGCGTTGCCTTTGTTATCTGTCAGCACATACACAGAAGTTTCAGCGGCATTAATGTCACTGCTTAATTTAGGTTTGAACGGAATCCACACAGGTACATTTTCATTCATTGAATTTAATCTTTTATCAAGCGGTTTCAAAAATATAACACGATGACGCAGTTTTGAAAAGTCCATTAAAATGCCGCCTTTCTGTATGGTCTCAGCAATGTATAAAATATACTCGGTACGCCGTTTTTAGTTCCGTCACGCTGTTCAAAGAAATATCCTATACACACAAGCATAGCTTGTTTATAGCTTTCCGGCAGTTCGTCAGACATTGCAAGACGTGTATAATTTTCGCACATTTCTCCTGCTAAGAGAATGAGTATTCGGAGATAGTCGTCCTCTGCGTCAGAATCCAAATGCAGATACTGTTTAACCTCTTCAATCGTCAGCACTTTCTTCTTCCTCCGTTTTGGATTGCACGGTTTTAGATTTAGTGTCCCTTCTTGTTATTTTAGTGTCCCTTACTTCTTCCGCAAATCCGCACTGAACCAAATCTTCGCCTATTTTCTTGTCAACATCAACAGTCTGACCTTCAGAAAAACTGAAGGTCAACCCCGAGCATGAAGTTGTTATCTTTATTTTCATTTTACCCTCCTATTATTTCATCTGAACAGTCTTAACCGATTCAGGCAATATCAGCTTTCCGTCTAATCTTTGGAATACACGGAAACCGACTTGTCCGTTCTTTGCAAAAAGTTCATTCAATCTTTGGAACGAACGTCCTTGTCTGTCAGCCACCCAATAATATGATAAATCACCAAACAGCAATATCTTATTGCCGGACTCTATCTCAGGCATATATGCAGAAGTATGTATCGGACGGTTAAGAATTGTATCCGGCTGTCCCGCCTGCAGACCCGGTTGCCATAAATACTGACCGTTACTGTCTTTAAGTTTTCTTATAGCCTTTATTGTACTGTCGCTTGACATAAATACGGCATTCTTTCGATACGGTGTTCTAAGACTGTGATATAGGTCAATTATTTCATCTGTCGTAATTGCGTTTGACGCAGCAGACGTAACCCCTACTTCAGCCGTATTTAACACACCTGTCGGTTTTCCTGTACCGTTGCCGTTGATAAATGCCAATTCCTCTGCCGCACCCATTCTTCTTGCAAATTCCGATGATATGTATGTTTCAAGATTAAATGCGGAGTCATTGAGCAGTTCTTCCGATACTTTTATAATCGTACTGAGCTTATGAGCTCCAAGAGATACCGTTCCGAACTCATCATCGCTTTCAGTGTATTCCGAGCCTTCATCTGTCCACACAGCCTCACCGTGAGATGCAACTACCGGAATCTTTTTATCACCGTTTGCACTTGTTATGATTGTAGTTAATCCTCGCATAATGTTTTCATCGGCAAGTTTGTCAATAAGAACTGTCTCGTATTCGTCCGGAACAAGATATCCGCCGTCACTGTCAGTACCAATCTGCAATGTATCATGTACCGAATATGACAGCTGATTATTCTTCATAAGCTTCCAAAATGCCTGCTTATATTCGTCACTTGCTCTGCCCGTTTTTGCATTACCGTTCGTTTTAGGTGTTTCAAGAACGGGTGTATTAACCGGAGAATTCAGTCTTTTTTCCATCTCTGCCTGACGTTCTAAAATGTCTATCTCTTTGCCGAGAGCAACAATTTCACTCTCCATTTTTTCATATGTTTCTACGTCCTCTGCCGAAAGCATATCGTTTTCTCGTTTTGCATTATCAAGAAATTTCTTTGTCTTTTCCCATAACGCTGCCCTTTTTTGTCTTAAATCAGTTATTGACGCCATTTATATTACCCCCATTATTTCAATAAATTTAATCTTGTTTCAAACTGTTCTGACGGAATACAATACTTTGAATCTTCCGGCTTGACTATCGGCTTAAGTTTTTTTCGCATTGCGGCAATAGTATTAGTCACCATTGTTGTTTTGTCAAAAATCATATCTTGATTATCAGTGCTGTCATCATTGCCGTATAGGATTTTGTCACAGAACCCCATATCATGTGCCGAATGTGCATTCATCCATGTTTCTCCGTCCATCAAATGTGACAGTTTGCTTCGTGACAGTCCGGTCTTTATCTGATAGGCATTGATAATTGATTCTTTTACTTCGTTAAGAAAATCAATACCTTGTTCAAGTTCCGATGCCTGTCCGTAAAGCATCATTGAAGGATTATGTATCATAATCATTGATGTCGGAGACATCTCAACCATATCCCCAGCCATTGCAATTACAGATGCCGCACTTGCCGCAATGCCGTTTATTTTAACGGTAATTTTGCCGTTATGTTCTTTCAGTGCCGTATATATTTCACTTGCCGCAAAACAGTCACCGCCCGGACTGTTTATCCATACCGTAATATCACCGTCGTACCGATTAAGTTCATCACGGAACATTTTCGGTGTTACATCATCGCTGTACCAGCTTTCTTCAGCAATTACACCATTTAAAAAAAGCACATTTTCTGTGCTTTCATTTTCTTCGTCTATTTTGTTTTTAACAGTCTTGAACCTCCAAAATTTACTCATTTTCACTTTCACCCCCGCTGTTGTAATTTCCGGCATTATTTATATCAACCATATTGCCGTTACACAAATATCTGTCACCGCCAAGTTCTTTAGGTATTTTATTCATATCCTCCAATTCTCGTATATCGTTTGCACTGTACCACCCATTCTGTCTTCCGATAGCATATCCGCTCATACGGCTTTTAAAATCCCCTCGCAGAAGTCCGTCAACATTGAATTTTACGAAGTATTTCTTCTGTTCTTCTTCTGTCAGAAGCTGCTGAAATATTGTCTGCTCTATCCTCACAAGCCACGGTCGGATTGTATTTGTCACAAAATCAAGCGACTGCTGTTCTATATTGTTAAAACTTGATTTTTCCAAATCGGCAATCATATGCGGAGGAACACGAAATATTCTGCATATTTCATTCACCTGAAATTTTCTTGTTTCAAGAAACTGTGCCTCATGAGGATTTATCGAAATCGGATTGAATTTCATTCCTTCTTCCAACACTGCAACCTTGTGTGCATTTGAACTTCCGCCGTATGCGTCATTCCATGCGTCACGAACTTTTTCAGGCTCTTTCAAAACTCCCGGATGTTCCAAAACTCCGCTTGGTGTACCGCTGTTTGAGAAAAAACTTGAGCCGTATTCTTCGGCAGCAATAGAAAGTCCTATCGCATTCTTAGCCATAGCAATTGGTGAATATCCTACCAGTCCGTCAAATCCCAATCCGACTATATGCAGAATTTCATCTTTGCGAAATACAAATGTCCCCTGCTTATCACTGTTATATGTGTAATATATTTTTGTGTCCGCACCTCTGTCTATACGCATCTTTTCCGGCATAAGCGGATACAGCGCCGTAACCTCACCTTTACCGTTTCGGATAATCTGTGAATACGAATTCCCCCACAAAAGCAGATGTGACATCATAACCTCACGCATTATGAAACTGTTCATTTCGGGATTGGGTATATCGTGCAGAAGTCTGTACAGCGGATGCGTAAAGGCTCGCTCTTTTCCGCTGTCCGTGTATTCATAAAGATGAATCGGCAGACTTGCTACCGTTTCCGATATGATACGAACACACGCATATACTGCCGTTGTCTGCATAGCCGACCGTTCCGTCACAGATTTTCCCGACCACGTTCGCCCAAAAGGAAATGAACGTCCTCCTCCGATACTGTCACCCGTATGATTTTTAGGCTTGTCTCTTGGTTTGAATATTGATTTTATAACCCCCATATTTCCTCCCATAAAAAAAGCACCTCTAATGAGATGCTAAAAATCTATTTATTTAATTTACCCCCGAGTAATCGGGATGGAATATCACTTTTAACAATAAAACTTATCAATAATCCAACAAATGAAATAATGCTAATAATATCATTAAACATAGACACCCATCCAACTTTTTAGGCGAATTTTGTAAATCAAATCGCACGCGTTCCCCTTTTTTTATCTTTCTATTGCGTTTTTGTTTTGCTCTTCCCAATTCACATTCAACCTCATCTTAATTGTAATTATATTTTTCAATTCGCACTATTTACTTTTAAAATATATACATATTACTCACTGAACATATTACTAAAAATATCGTCACCATATTTATTATACAATTTTGCTGCTATTTCATAGCAATACTCATCATCCCTTTGTGATATTACAACTATGTTCATTATTTTTTCTTCTGACACAAGAGAATATACTACCCTAATTCCGATACCTTTATATTTTATTTTGAAAAATCCAGTCAAATTATTTCCACCTTTGTTTCCCAATGGCTTACCATAACCATGCGGAACAGGCAGAGGATTTGTTCTTACTTTTGCAATCCCCTTTAATACCTGCCCTTTCAGTGAATTATCTAATTTCGCCAAATCTTTCTTTGCTTCATTTAAGAATTTAACTTGCCACATTATTCAAACTCCACATCATCTATACCATTATATATTTCTTCTTCTGTAAAACCCAACTCAGTAATTACATCGTTAAAATCTGTGGTTTCATGACCATCGCTTATTCTTTCATTCGCAATACCAAGAAGCCTTTTCTCTTCGATTTTATCAAGTAATAGTTCCATCTTTGCCGCCTTATCTGCCATTTCACGATAATTGTCAATAGAAATAACCAACGCTGTCGGCTGATTATTTTTCAGTACAATATATTCTGCATTATTATTTTTTACGTCTTCAAATATCTGTGCAGTTTTTCCTTTACTAAAATCAGAAATAGGTATAAGTTTATCGGCAAAATTAAGAATTTGATTATTAATAGTTCCCATACTAAAAACCTCCTGACATATATAGTATTATTCTTTCTATGATTATTATACTCAATCCAAGCCAAAA
>OGZL01001530.1_pt1 | contig 17919 bp, 9 predicted proteins | sample 1576761 | NCBI WGS metagenome assembly OGZL01 (sample SAMEA3541595, study PRJEB24748) | human gut metagenome | biome: human gut; feature: human-associated habitat; material: faeces | place: China | collected 2012
ATATCCTGTCCAGAGTTTCTTGATTCTTTGTTCTCATATCAGCACCTCTGTTTCTATATGGGATTTCAAATCCCATAATGTTATTATACTCGGCAATTTTATAATTTCAAGGGGGTATTTCGATGGTGTCGGTCGTAAGTGACAATAGATTTTAAAAAAATGAGATGGCACAGAGTGCCATCTCCAGAAATTAAATTGTTTAGTTTTATCGAGAATAGATTATATGCTGGAAGTGCTTCTGCATGAGCAGATCAGCATATATTGTAAATATTATTTCTCACTCAATCATCTCAGCCGCACGACGCACCATATCTTCATACTGCTGTTTCACATTTTCGGGTGCCTTAATCCTGACCTTGCCCTCAAAGCCGAAAATCCAATTGAAAAACACCTTGCCGACAGCAACCTCTTCGATTACACGAAAATTCTGACGGTCGCAGGCGTAGGTATGCACATCCGTCCCGAAGCGGTCAATCATGGCGTCCATAAGACTATTATCGCAGATGAGTTCTACTTCAATGCGTGGCGCGTTATACATCCGGAATGTCGCCTTGATATACTTGTTCATATCAAAGCCCATAGGCTGCGGCACAGCAGGCTCATCCAGAATCTCCGGCTGTTTTGCGATTCGGTCAACTCGGTGACTTCCAATGCTCTTGTATTTATCCGAATAGCCGACAACATAATAAAAATCGCCGTCCCAGATAAGAGAATATGGGCTGAATGTGTACTTTTCACCATTGTTATGCAGCACAACTTCCTTGCGAATATTGTACTCAGTTTTTTGAAAACGAATTTTTCTGCGATGGTTGATTGCCTCGTTGATTACATCGACAATATAGAAAATCTGCTCATTCTCTGGTTTGATTCTTCCGTCAACGGCAAGATTGCGCTTGAGTTCTCTGCCCTTGAAGGCACCGGCGAATGAAGTCAACTTGGCGACAAGCTGCTCACTCTTGCTCTTGGTAATGAATTTGGAAGACTCTACCGCATCAATCAACAGCTTGAGTTCGGCAATATCGAATTCACGGTCTATGAAGTTGTATTGATTTTGCGATGACCGCACCGCCTGTATGCCGATTCCGGCTTGCTGAAGCATCTCAATATCGCTCTTTATCGTCGTGCGATGTGTCTCCATACCGTACTCATCCTTCAGAATGGCGCAAAGTTGAGGAGTAGTCAGGTAGTGGTCCTCGTCCGTACGTTCCTTCAGTATTTGGGTAAGGTATAAAGGCCTGAGTTTTGCATCTATGTCCATTGGGTATACCTCGCTTAGTATGTATGGGTTGCGCCAGTTTTTCTATAAGAGTTCCAATTCTTATAATTCAACGAATGCTTTCTTGAACACCAACTTGGTGAATACATCTTCAACCTGTCTTGCTAAATCCCTAGAATGGATTTTTGTGCCGAGCTCAATATTGCCTTCTTGCCCGTGATAGGAAAGGTTCGCGGATGTAATCAAAGTGTCCTGCTGATCAACAGAAATCACTTTGGCATGAAGTGCAGACATCTTGTCTTCCTGTTTCGGATAATTGTAAATTCTCAAGAATCTGCCCTTATACCGGCATAAACGATCAAAAGATTTCTGGCTATCAATATCGTTCACAAAGAACTTGACAAGCACCCCCTCTTGACTTTTCCGGATGACACAATCAACCAAATCGCTGAAATAGTCAGAGAGTGAATATCCGGTAATAAGGATGCTGCTTTTCGCATTTGAGAGCATTGCGTTTACAACTACTTTGGTCGGTTTGACTCTCAACGCAAAGGATGGTGATGCAGTGATAATCAGTTCTGCACTATCATCATTGCGCTCCGCTGCTGACGATATCATAGAAAATATCTCCGATGCTTCTCGCTCTGAAAGAGATGGATATCTCCTTTGAATCGCGCGGACTGATTCATTCGCCCCCGCCAAAGCATCTGAGAGGATCTGGTCTAATAAGATATCCAAGTTCATGCATCCAGTTGACATAATTCTTCCACCAAAGCTTTGAAATAAGCTTGATCCTCCCTACCATCAATGGGGACAATAAGTCCTCTATCCAGCATTCGATTCCCGTTTTCACATGCGGTTTCAGAAATCATGCAGCACGAATGACAGGCCGCGCCGTTTGAATTGTTTCCGGCCGGCGTGTTATTTAAGCATTCCGGGTCATTAGTGCAAACCAGAGCTTCTTGAAATGCATCTCGCATTAGAATTCTAAGCTGGCTGATGTTGCCCAACTCAACTAATCCACCAAGAGAGCCCTCCTTATCTGAACTTCCAGTGTAGAGCAATACACCGGACATATCATCTCCGAAGTAGATTCGTTCGCGAATTGCGGAAGATGAGTAGCCAGATGCCATTGACATTTGTTTTATCAGCAAATGTGCAAAGGTATGCATTAGAACATATCGCGCATCTCTCAAAGTGGTTATCGTCCATTCTTTTGATTCGCAAAATTCCTTGTAACACTGCGCATATTTCTGAGATAGCGCACTCAGTTGCGGTGAACTCAACCAAGAGTCAATGGTATCCCTGTTAAACTCAATAAAGACTCCCTCACCATGAATCTCAGCAGCTGGTAGCCAGCGTTCAGTTTTTCCTTTGTTGAGATAGACGATATTGGTCTGTTCGTCTGCGTCTGGGTCTGGCGCATCAACTCTTGTAAAACCAAGCAATACTCGCACCTCGCGCAAGCGTGTTATACGAATCACGCGCTTGAAATATGGGCGCAAATACTCAGGCAGCGGATCTTCTTCCGCCTTAAAGTGCATCTTATTGGACGCGTACACAGGATCAGCATGATGTGTGATCGCATTGTACTCCATCTGCTTGATCTCTGTGAACTCCTTGATATTCTGCCTTCTCCGCAATAAAGCCGCATCAAATTCCTCTCTTGTGAAAGCAGAGAAGAATTTCTGATATGCCTTATCTAAGCCCATGTCTCCGAAATCTTCTTCATAGCTATCAATTAACCGCAAATGCTCATCAATCAAGTTGTAAAGTGGGTTTATCCAAGGTGGAATAGAAATGGCACTTCTCATTACCGGGAAGTAGACGTTTGATGCACCGCGCTGAGACGGAATCAAGATTTTATCGCATTTCTCATTCTTGTGATGTGGGCGAAACGGGTGATGTCCGGAGCAGGTCATGCCTTCAAAATTTTCTTTCTGAGTTGCACCGCTCATGCTTCTCTTCGCTCCGCACGAGCACTCCACCCACATATCTGCAAGCGTAGATGTATTGCCCGTGGAATACATGCGCAGCGTACCTTTACATGTGGAACTCCCATTATGAACCCACCAGCTCCAAGGAAAATCGTTCATATGTCCATTCTCGCAAATCGTGATAAAACGAGAAGGATACGCCGGTTTGTGACAGAATGGGCAGGTTACACCAAATTTCAGGTACCTGTCCAAGTCGAAGTTATCTCTGACATCAAAGATCCTTCCGCACTTGACACTGGAGCATACATGCATATAAGGGAAGGATGTTGCCGGAATATCTCCACTATAAGATGTTCTTGGCATATAAAAGCAATCGACATTCAAGTAGGAGGCCAATCTTCCGTCGATGATTTTCTTTCCTTTTTCCTTCCAATAGTTTAGGTCAAGTATGGTGACGGAGTCCTTTACCGCATCCACAATCGCACCTGGTCCAAATGTTGTAATCAACTGATTAGGACGAATTTCGCCTAATTTATTATTGTCAAACATAGGCTTTTACTCCTCCGTGTAATAATACATGTTGGCTGAGCTTTCTACTTCTCTCATAGAGCGAAGCGTTGCCTTCTCGAAATCAGTGCAAACTTCACCATAGCTATTCATCAAGCGGTTATATTTTTCCGTCTTGAAGACATAGTATTTGAGGCCTTTCGGCTGCGCAGCTAAAAATTTCCAGTTGCAAATAAAATCATCAATTTCTTGTTCAGCATCTGCCTTCGCCGTTGGCTTGATAATATTCAGCCTGTTCAGAATCAACGCTTTAATCTCATCAAGCTGCTGATCTGTCAGTTCTGAAATCGCCGCAGCTCCGTCATTATTGGCCAAGTTCGGATAATGCAAACGGATTGCCGAAATAACTAAAGCGTGCAATACCCGGTCACGCGCTCTTGCAGAGAACGGCGTTGCTGTAGTCCCCTCAACGAAGCGATAAAGCTGAGAATGGTAACCTGTAAAGTTCTCATAATGCGATAGGTCACGAGGCCTGTATGGGTTATATAGCGTTACGACCAATCCAGGGAAAGAACGTCCAATACGGCTGGTTGCCTGGATGTACTCGGAGTTCTGCTTAGGCTGACCAGTTACAACCATCAAGCCGAGGCGATCTACATCCATACCTACAGCAATCATGTTTGTTGCAATGGCAGTATCTAGACATTCTTTAGATGTATATGGTATCTCCAGTTGGCTTAACTTTTTCGGAATGTCGTAGGAAGACATTCGTGAAGTTATCTCAACCTTGTGGTTGAGGAAACGCTGTTTACTCATACCATATTTTTTCTTGATGCGCTGGATTCTGTCCGGAATGTCATCTTGAAGCAAGCGCACTGCGCCGCCAAGCTCTCGAATACTGTTATAATATCCGACAAGGGTATAGTACGGGTCGATGTAATCCTTACATTCCTCTTCTTGAGACAGGTTATATGCCGCCTGTAGGACAATGGCATAGACTCGCAGCAAGGCGGTCTTTACAGATTGCCCAGACGCACAAATGCCCACATACCTTCTGAACGGATCATTCTCAACCGGAATTTCACGAATAAAGAAGCTATCTCCGATTTCAAAACCATTTGGCGGGAATTGGGCAGTTTCTTTTCTGCCATAGAGACATTTGGTCTGTTCGGCTGCATTTTTTATCGTAGCCGTTGATACCACATATTTCGGTTTAATTGTCTTTCCGGCAGCAGAATATGTACACAAGTCCTCTATGATAGTTTCATAGGCACCATATATGGTTCCCAGTGGGCCGGTAATCAGATGGAGCTCGTCCTGGATAATCAATTCGGGCGGCAGGAACGGCTTAATCGGTGTCAATATGGATGTCGGCAGTTCTTCCGTACGATTGTGTCTGGAATGCTCTGCGCCAATTGCAACATAGCCATCGCGACTGCATAGCCTATCAACACGACCAAAGATGGTGTTCGTATTAACATCCCAAGGCAGACGTGCAAATTTATCCACCGTGGACAAGATGATTGTCGGACACTTTGCGTATATTTCTTCATCGACAAGATAAACCGGTATTTTCATCTTGTTGCCCTGTTTATAGCGATAGAACATGCACATTTTATCCGAGCAGTAGATGTTAACCGACTTTGTAGGGATATCAATATAAAAGTTCTCATCCTTCAGCGGCTTTCCACAGAATGGACAAGTTAAAAGCTGCTTATAGATAAGGTTCTTCTTGCTCCTAGCATTCCGTGTCTTTTGCGGATCTTCCGGATCTTCTTTAAGCTCTTCAAAGGTATTTGGGGTAACGCCTCCGCCGACCCAGAATCCAATGCTGATTGGCTCTTTGCCGTATTTTGGATATTCCCTTGCGCGAATCATTTCTGCAGCCAAAACCATCTTTGTGATACGGTCTCTCTGCTGAGTAGTAAGAAGACGAAGCGTATAACGCAAAATTGCCGTTACGCCTCCATCGCGGTTATATTCATCGGTATCTTTGGAACGCAATCTTCTGTTTGCAATGACAAAGGCCATAAGGCCCAAGTATGCTTCTGTCTTACCGCCACCAGTCGGAAAATAGAGAAGGTCAACGATCTCTCGTTCTTTGCCTGCTGGATCAACAATTGCTTTCAAATTCATCAGAATGAAGGCAATCTGGAACGGTCTCCACCCGAAATTGTTCTCCGGCTTACGCGGATCGACGAAATCCTTGAAGCTACATTCAACACCCGCACCGTGCTTCTTCGAGAAATTCATAATATTTCTCTGTAAGATCATCGCACGGTTCATAAAGCAGAACGCATCAAATACAACGGCATCCTCAACAAGCAGCTGAATACCGGCGCGGATTCTGTTCAATGCCTCGACGCATTTATTGATGATATCGTTGCCAATTTCTTCTCTAAACTTCTTGTCTGCCATCTTGGAATCTTCAACCAGCTTCTCCTGAATCCAAGAGGCATACGAATCTGCTAGGACATTAAGGCGGGCAATGATGTCATCTTTATTTTTCAAAACAGAAAGTGTACGCATGGAAAAATAGAAGGGATCAAAGCCTTCCAGTGCAGCACTTACGCCCGGAAACTCATATTCCGGTATAAATGTTGATGATATCTCCGAAGCGCGGCCATTTGCATTTGCCTTCCAAGTTGCTGCGCAGCCGCGACCTCTTCCTAAGATAGGGCGCTGTGCAAAGTAGAATTCATCCACTGCAAGAATCTTCCTGCAAATATGCTCAGCAAAGAAAATGTTTTCTCCACTCGGCGAGTAGGCACGCAGCTTGACCTGAAACATCAGCCCGGCAATGTCACTTTCAGAATTTTTCCGGCGGTTAATGACATACGCTGTTACCAAAGTATAGCCTTGCCGTAATCCGATCTTGGAAATATACAGGACAACATTGGGGTCACAAACTAACGGATATTCTTGACTCTTATTAAAGGAAGCCAGCTCAATCGCAATAGTCTCTTTCTGCGGATGCCGAGTGTATGTATTGACATTGATTTCTTTGCCATCCTTATTAACGGTCTTATCAGTCGATTTTACATAGTCTCCCCAAGACACATCGACATTAAATCCAGAAGTGCCGCTTTCTACATAAAAGCTAATGCCAATGGAGGACGGTATCTTAAATCGATTGGTAGAAACAGGCTCGTTGTCGTCCTCTTCGCCCGCTGTGTAATTATCGTCTCCTTCAAAAGAGGCATCGCCATCGACTTCCTGCTCATTTGATCCATCATCCTCATTCGTTTGAGGCGCAAGCATCCCGACTAAATACTCAAATCGTGGGTTCTGCGATAGCACTTCCTCTTCGCTGCTAGGACCCAGCAGATCCATCTTCATTATATCAATGACCTTTTGCCGCACTTCAGCGAACTTAAATCTATCTGCCATTTGCTCCTCCTATCAGAACTTCAAAACAATGTTGACGAGAAGTATCGGATTGATCTCTTGAGAACGATTGAAACTATCAATTTCATTCTTGGCTTCGTCCTCTATTTCATTTTGCCGTTTTGGGAATTCTCTCTGAAGCTTGTCCATCCGCTTTTTCGCTTCTGCCGTCTTCTTACGAATGTCCTTTTTTTCAAGAGAATCCGATGCCATCATCTCCGCAGAAATGAGATCTTCGACTTCTTTTTTCGACTCTCCAAGCTGGACTTGCAATTGCTCTCGCTGAACATGAACCCAGTTCTCGATTTTCCTCTTATTGTAGGCGAGAACTGGTGCCACTGCTTTATCGTGCTGACTTTTGGCCTCGCCAATCAGTCGATTGTATATGCGATTAAAATTGGCCTGTTCTGCCTCTGTTGGCTTGAAGTAGCGAATATCCGAATCATCCGCGTCCTCCAATGCAGAAACGATATCATCTTCCGTAAAGTCTATATATTCGCCATTCTCATCGCAAAGCAGGAGTACAGGGAACAATAGCTTTGTGTTGTCCATAAAGGCTCCGAGAAATAATGTTCCATGAGAACCGAAGATGCGTTCACCCCAGTTATCGATTTGCCAATAATACAAGCTGCGATCCATTTCCGGCTCGCTGAACTTGCTCCAATATTCGACATCGTGGAGATACTTCTCGATATCTGCTTTTGTCTTCTCTAAGGCTTCTCCCTTAGCTTCTCGGCTTTCGGTAAGTAGGATGGAACGAAGCTCCGCAGCATGCGCATTGATTTTTGAATCGAGCTGACGATTCAGTTTATCAAACTCACGGTCAATCTCTTTGACTGTTCCACATTGCTGATATATTTCCAAAATACGCTTCTCAAAGCTTACTCCGGATTCCAGAGCACCGAGGGCAACATCGGATGCACCAAAGACTCCATCGAAAAGTTCAAATTTTCTTGAAAGAATATCGTATACTCTTCGATCTGCTTCGTTATCGGTGTTCAGGAAGTTGACGGCGACAACATCATGGGTTTGGCCATAGCGGTGGCAGCGGCCAATACGCTGTTCGATTTTCTGCGGGTTCCAAGGTAAGTCATAGTTGAGAATCGTATTGCAAAACTGCAAGTTCAAACCTTCTGAACCGGCATCGGTGACGATCAACACTTTAGCGTGATCCTTAAAGTAATCCACGATAGCGTGCTTATACTCTACGCTACGGCCATAATCGGGCTTTCCATAATTTTTAACACGCCAAGTCCGATAAATTTCCTTAGTCATAGCGTCGTCGAAGTCACCATTAAAAAGAAGGATATCTTTTTCATCGTAGCCAGACTTTCTAAGCTCCGCTGCAATGTATTTCTGCGTTCTCTTAGATTCTGTAAATACAACGGCTTTCTCAGCAATCCCTTCTGAACGTTGACGGGCAAATGCCGTAGCTAGAGCTTCTTGTAATGCCTTAATCTTGGCGTTCGATTTTATTTCTCTTGCGACATCAAGAATTCTGTGTACTTCATCAAGTTCGTCCTGAATCTCTTGCTTTTTTGCGACGGTCTCATCATCCTCAATATCATCGAATCCCGTCTCGTCGATCTCATCCTCGACAAAAGCCCAGAAAAGGTCGAATCCTTCTTGAGCTTTTGCAGATTTTGTGCCTTCATACAACTTTTCTAAGCGCTTTTGCAGGACTTCAAAAGTATCAATCAACGCAAAACTCGATGATGCTAGGAGCTTTCGCACAACAAGGATAATGAGAGCACGATTGGATGACGGAATCGAATACAGGTTTTCTTTTTTCAGGAAGTTGTTTACTGCTTCATAAAGTTCCCGTTCCTCTTTCCCTAGGTGAAAGTCCACAGTGATACAGGTTCTCTTGCTGAAGGCCATGTATTTGCCGACATCCCGACGAAGTGTGCGATAAAGAACCGGGAGTAGTTCCTGCTTCAACTCCTCGTAGTCGCCGCCTTCAACGAAACGCCTGTTAAAGACTTTCTCCGAGCCAAAAATTCTAGGGTCAATGAAAGACACCAAGCCATGCAGATCTGTCAGCGCATTTTGCAGAGGCGTTGCGGTAAGCAGGAGCTTCGGAATCCCATGCGTCAAATCATAGAGATTCTTTGCACGCTTTGTCCCATGGAAGACATTCCGGAGATTGTGCGCCTCATCAATGATAAGGAAGTCCCATTTGATATGGCGAAAACGCCTGATCAGTTTGGATGAGTAATCATACGATGTCAGTACAATGCTTACTTTCTCTCGATTCTCAAGCTGGTGCTGAATGTTGGATATATCATGCTCAACCGTGTATCGGTCAAGAATGACAGAATGCAGCCCGAACTTCTCCAAGAGTTCAATTTCCCATTGCTTCCGCAATGTCGCAGGAAGGGAAATAAGCACCTTTTTCGCACCGGAATCCAACACATAGTTGAGCACTAGGCCGGCTTCAATCGTTTTGCCCAAGCCGACTTCGTCCGCCAAAATGATTCCACCGGTCTTTAATGCCTGTATTGCGGCGCAAAATGCATTGATCTGATGGGGATTAAGTTCAATGTTTGCGTTCAGCAAGCATTTGAACGGGGATTCGTCCAAATACCGCTTTTTATACCAGCTATACTGTTCAAGTAGGAGATTGCTTTCCATCCTTATCCTCCTGACTTAGCTCTGTGGCAATTCCTGCCGCAATTTCTTTTGCCATCAGTACTGGAACCGCATTGCCGATTTGTACGAACTGTGCGGTTCTTGGCCCCTCAAAGTAATAGTCATCCGGGAAAGATTGAATTCGTGCTGCTTCTCGAACCGTTATTGAACGGTGCTGCTCTATGTCTGGGTGAATGAAGTAATGCCCATCTTTCGAGATGTGTGCCAACATTGTGTGGCAGCATTCCAAATCACCCTCCACAACCTTGAAACGATCGAGGAAAGAACTTCTGTTCTTATGCGTCTTCAGCTCGTCTGGCAGATCGTTGTAGTTTAGCCGCTTGTGCCCATCATTCCACAATGCAATGGTGCGTTTATAAATCGCAATATCTCTCTGTTTATTTGGCCTTGCGCAATGGTGCGTCAGGACATCACTTCCTTTACGAATCCCGGTGCTTCTCAGGTATTCGCTGACCGCGTCGGAGTCGTATTCATTAGCCCCTTCGCCTGGATGTAGCGCCGGTAAATCGCTGAGTATATCGTTTACCTTTGCGCTAGCGGGCTTTTTCTCAAATTCTGGATAAGACAGGCCGCTATCTTTCAGCCATCCGACAATGATGATTCTTCTGCGGTTTTGAAGCACGCCGTAATCCTTTGAATTTTGTTCGCGCCAATCGATTTCATAGCCAACGGAGCGCAATGACTCCTGAACTTTTTTCCAAGTCTCACCTCCATTTGCAGACTGAATTCCCATCACATTTTCAAATACGAAAAGCCTCGGCTTGTATCTATCGAGGAATCTTGCGTAAAGCTTATAAAGGTCATTTCTTGGGTCGGCTGACATTGGTGTGCCCATGTGGCTGCTCTGCGCCCGTCCAACTAGTGAATAAGCCTGGCAAGGCGGTCCACCGATGATGACATCCACCTTTTCGATGCCGCGCTGCTTGAGGATATTGTCGATCTTGGCAAACAGCCCCGGAAGGGTCTCATCCGACATGGTTTCGCAGAGCACAGAATCCAGCTGATCTTTCGGAACTGCACTTAAAAACTCATTGCGGGAGATTTTCCCTTGGATGTAGTTGCGATAAACATCAAGCTGTCCTTTTTCCTTGAGACAGTAGTATCCCGTTCGTGTTTCCAATGTTTGTGCGGCAAAGGCATTCATCTCCACATGCGCCACAGGGGAGAACCCGGCCTGTATAAAGCCTTCGGATAATCCACCGGCTCCTGCAAACAAATCTATAAAGTTGTACGAACCTGCTGTGGCACTACTGTGTTTCATCATGAACCCCTGCCTATATAATAAGTTTAATCTTCAAACACACCGTCTGTATCAAAGATGTGGTCTAACTCATCCGTATTGATGGCCGCCAACACCTTGTTTCGGATGGTGCCTTTTGCAAGATCCAGCCGCTTGAAACGGTCGTTTTTTGCCGCATCTTTTCCGATGCGAATCAGCTGCACCCTGCCAATTCTCGGCTCGTTTGCTGCATAGTTTGCAAGTCCTTTAGCTTTGCCCAAGTTGTCCTTGAAGTCCGGATTATGCGGTTCCAATATATCTATCACATATGTAAGAATCGGATCGCGACGGACGATGATAAAATCCGGATACATCTCTTTGCATTTTCCGTCAATTTCGTATGGCATACGCAGCGCCCAAGCTTGGCGCGACGGATTTCTGAGCCAGCAAACATAGTCCTCTCGTTTCTGCTCTTCAGCTAGAACGGCCTGTTCCCAACCATTCAGCTTGATTTTCGCAACGCCATCTGCATTGGCAAAAAGATGGTCAGTGTACTTTATTCCGTCTGCTTCTACCTTGGCACTGATCGTTTCCGGAAGAGTAAAATTGTGCTTACTGATTTCATCGCCGTTGGCGACAATATCGCTGTACTGCTTTTGGCATTTCTCCGGTTTAGCCACTATGTATTTACGGTACTCATCATTCAGCTCGTGGAACTTCTTCTCGGCGTACTGATTCAACTCCGCGATGCATTCGCTGTCGAACGCAAACAGAATACAATCCACCTTAAAGGCGTTCGGATTACTGAGGTCAAAGTATTTACGACCATACGCCAAGTGGAATCCGCAACCACCCATCTTGGTGTCCGCCACTCTCAGCTGGCGGTCAAGGTCGGACTCCGATGTTGTAAACAGGTCGATCTGCTGGTCGGTATGGATTGCTTCGCCAAAGACGTCAAATATCTGGACGGAAAGCTTCATTTCCATGACTTGCTTTGTGAGCTCGGCATATTTTCCGGCCTTACGCAAATCGGTCACATACTTGCGAATCAGCTCCGAAACATCGTTCTTAACATCGTCCGTTGCCGTAATGCAAATATTGAACTGCGTCAGCAATCCTGCTAGGCTCATTAGAGATTTCAGGTAGCTGTTGATTTTTACGGAGCGGACAATATAGGTCAAATAGCCCTGTTCGTTGATAAACTTTGTGATACCTTCACGGTCTATAGTTGGAAGTAGGGAAAGCTGTGGAACAACCGGTGTCAGCATCGGCGGTTCTTTCTTTGGGATATGTTCGTCTTCGCCGGTTGTTGGTGTGCCAGCTACGGCCGGTTCCTGGTGTGCAGGCGTCTGTGTTGCGGGTACACCGTTTGTAGGCATTGTTGTCTGAGGATTCGACGGCGTTGCCGGAGTAGAAACAGTCGGTGCTGGTGTTGTCGGAGCAACGGTTTCATCATGCTTCTGTGCCATAGTTGTCGAATCCGATGTGCCGCTGGTCAGTGCTGGCGCATCGCCAGCCGGAACGGAAGGCGATGCCGCAGGTTCGCCTTGGAAGCCATTCGGATAATCGAATATTGTCATCTGACCGGGCGTTTGCTGCGGTGTTTTCTTTCTTCCGGAGTGAACCGACCAAGTGTCATAAGTCTGTTCATCCATAGATTCGCCATCGATGACCGTCGGAATCTCTCCGCCTTCAGTCGCCTGCAATTCGTCAATCACTTTCTGCACGGTATCTTGGTTAAAATACGGCAGGAACAGACGCACATCGTTCAAAGAATCGTCAACGAGAACATGACACTGAAGTGGAGTACGAACCATACGTCCGAGCAGCTGCGCAATATATGTCGCATCCTCTGCACGACGGAAAGACATCATGGTTTCTGCACGAGGGCAATCCCAACCGGTAGACAGATTCTCTTTGAAGAGAACCACACGGATGCGGCGGTCTTCCGCAATCTCCGAAGGCTCAATATGAGGCACATTCAATCCGTGAATCATCAACGCGCCTGTAGAGCCAAAGGTATGTACAACCTCGTTTTCCTTGAAGCTGTCGCCCATGCGCTCTTCGATTTTGGCAATCACATCGTCCAGATCGGTGTCAGATATTCTCGTACCGGAGCCGGCACAGACTTGGATAACAAATACAGGATTTACATTGGTGTAGTGCTGCTCATAGGTATACTGATACCAGTGCTTGCACTTATCCTGCCACTCATCTGTTGCCGCTTGGAGCACAGCCATGTCGCCGTGCTTGGTCGGGTCTTCCGGATAAGTGATGATAATACGATCTTTAAGAAGTCCGGACTGGCGAACTTGAGCCGGTGAAATGACAACCTTATGCAAGGTGGAGCTAGTGCCTTGGCCTACCAAAGCATTAAAACGATCAGCGGTCGCACTCATTCCGATGACAACCGGGACGGGTGAAAGATTTTGCTCGTTGCTACCCTTGATAAAGCGCTGCATAATGGTGGTTGCCGTTCCGGCTTGGCGTCCTTGCATGCCGCGATGTGCTTCATCAATAATGAAATACAGCCGGTCAGCTTTTTCTCTTGCAGTATTTTCAATGGTTTCCCAAATCGTATACTGTCGCGTATCCGAATGGCGGCTCAGATTACCGGCCTTGCCAAGCTTTTGCGTATTCAGGAAATAGATATGACCGTCCTCCAGAATCTCTCTGTCAAAGGATTCGTCGGAGATCACCACACACTGGTCAATGCGGATTTTATCTGCCTTCTGCTCAATTTTCTGCTTGGACTGTTCATTCAGCTGCGGAGAGTCCGAGAGCCATACGAAAATTGCGTCTGGCTGTTCCGTGAACTGCTCCGAGCCGTAAAAGATATCTTCAATCAGGGCAGACATGATAATCGTTTTGCCAGAACCTGTGGGTGCCTGAAGCGAAACCACCTGAGGGATCTTCAGCATGCGATAGTTATTCAGCGCCATAGCCACGCGGAGGCGCATATCATTAACCGCCTGCGTCTGGAATGGGAATAGTTCGCAAATCATTCTTAATTCCTCCCTCTGTTCAAACGGAAGTGATCCAAGTAATCCCGGTAAAGCTGATATGCCTCTGTGACATTCAGATTTTTCACCATGGACTGATAATTCACTTCGTAATCGGTTGCCAAGAATACGGTCTGTATCTCAGAATGCGCGGCAAGCTTTTCTGCAAAATCGGCGAATGCATTCTCGTTGATCAAAACCGCAAATTTGTTTTCCGGCAAAATCAGCATATCCGGAATCTGCTCACTGGAAAGCTCCGGGCATTTTCCCTTCGCACCGGCTTTCAGCCACAAGGTGGGCAGCATTTCCGAGAAGCGCATACCAAGAGAAACTGCTGTGGAGTCCAAGAAGCTAAGCTTGAAGAATGCAGCATTTGCTTTGAATCCGTCCACCATATGCATCGGCGGTTCACTGCCAAGATAATCACCTTTGAGCGGAGCGCCGTTTACATCTTGTCCCTTAATGGAGCAGACCGTGCGCGGCCAAGTGACATAGTGGGCAATGCCGAGCTTTTCCCATTCCGCATCGCCGGGCTGATAGCCTTTGTCTTTCAGCGTCTTCGCTTCATCTGCAGAGACCTCGTTGTTGGTCACCATAATGCAACGTCTGTGCCCGCCATCCTCAGCATTGAGCAGATTCACGGCATGCATGGTCGTGCCGCTGCCTGCAAAGAAATCGATGATAAGGGCGTTGGGTTTGCGTTTTTCAAAGTAGTTGAGGCAATCATGTACTGCATACAATGATTTTGGAAAATCAAATCTATCCCCAAGCATTGCCTTTAATATTTTTGAGCCATAATCACGTGCATCATGCGTGTCAAAAGACCACTGAGATTTAGGCATTATATTCCGGGTCTCCGAATTTTCAGCTTCTACACTTCCATCTGAAGCATAACCAGTTACTGTTATCTTTCCGTCATTTATGTCTTTGATGGTGCCACTCATTAAATACTGCATTACAAATTGTTGTGGCTTATTGGGCGTATATTTTGCAGCTTTTATATATCCTTTTGCTGCTCGAACGCGGCATTCTTCGGGTGTTATCCCCCACATCATTTCAGTGCCATCATCGCGTACAGGGAAAACTGCAACGCAGTTTTCAAGTTGCTCAACGGAGAATCTATCCATCTCGTGAGGTATTGCGTCCCCAATTTTGATAATTTTGCGAGACTCAATATCAACATAGATTGGATAAAACTGAAATGGTCTGGATGTTCGAATATTAGCCGCACTACTTCTTCGAAATGACTGCCAATGAATTGTTTCTCCTTTTTTAGCATAATCAGCATCGTCAAGAGGTTCAAGAACATAATCACCAAGCATTACAAAATAAATGAACTCGTTAACTCTGGTAAATGAGTTCATTCGCGCTGCGCCCTTCCTGCTGATAGTACTACTAATCATTTGTATGTTGGCTTCTGGGAACATTTCCTCCAGCAGACAGCCAAGGTGCAGATATTCTTTTTCATCAATAGTCACGATTAAAACGGAATCCTTGGGATTCAGCAGTTTCTTTGCCAGCTTCAGGCGACGCTGCATAAAAGAAAGCCACTTGCTATGACGGTAAGCGTCACTTCCGTCCACATAGTCATTGTTGTATTTCCAGTCCTTTGCGCCGGTATTGTAGGGCGGATCGATGTAGATGCAGTCCACCTTGCCTGCGTACAGGTATTCCAACAGTTGCAGGGCATGATAGTTGTCTGCCTCGATCAGCGTGTGCCACAGGTCGCTGTCCGGTGCATTGCAAACAGTGTCAATCGGCTTTAAGTACGGATAAATTGGCTCGCCGAATTCCGCAACCGTCACAAGGTCGTCAAGGGCAATCTCCGCAGTTTCCTTGGATTCTCGATGCAAGCACTGTGCCGTATTGTCCTCAATGCCGAGAACTTTATAAACATCATTGACCTCACCGGCCTTCTTCGCTACAAGTGCGCCAACCTTCACAGGAATATCGTAAAGCGGCGTACATTCCGGTAGATGCTCCTCGAACACCAGTCCAAATTTTTTCTGTTTGGAAAGGCGATCTACCTCCTTTGCAATGCGCTCCCGCAGTGCGATATCTTCAATTTGCGCTATCAAATCATTTATGGCTGCCATAAATAGTCCTCACTTATCGTAGTTGTGTTATTATAAAGGCCTGCAATTTCTAGTTGTCTTCAACCATCTCTACTACATCCCCGATATCGCAGTGGAACACCTGACATATTTTCATGATTGCATCAAGGGAGACCGGCTCATCTTTATACATCTTTCCCATGGTGTATGTGCTTACACCGGCAGCAGCAGCGAGATCATATCTTTTCATCTTGTTTTTTGCAAGTAAACGCCAGAGTTTATCATAACTTATTCTCATGTGCCGTACCTCCATTGGCTATTTTTTTGCTTGTCGTGCGCGAGGCCGTTCAAATAAATTTATACAGAATATAGTATATCACAAAGGTCGGCGAGATTCAATGGATATCGGCGAAATTTATGATTGTAAGTTCCTTTTTGTCGTTCGCAGGCGACATTATCGGAGCTTAAGCCTATGTTAAGTAGTGTCCTCTGCCTCCTTAAGCAGAAAAAATCCAGCACCAAGCCCATTCCTGAGCCTAGTGCTGGATAAAATGAGAATTCGCTTTACGGATTCGGCACCCCATATCCGAGAATTTCATAATAGCCAACCGGGTACTGATTGACGCGGCAGCTGTCGCCGGAGTTACCCTCGATGGTGTAGACGATGCCGTTTTCGACCTTCTGGACGATACCGACATGATCGGACTGACCGTCCTGCGGGCCAGAGCTGCCCTTGTTGTCCCAATCGAAGAAGATAATCATGCCGGGCGAGGGCTGCATGGCGTTATCCGCCCACTGCCCACGCTCCCGGAACCACTGGACACCGTTGACACAGCCTGCGAACTTAGGAATGACACCGGTGTCGATATAGCCGCATTCGTTCGCACACCAGCTGACGAAGCAAGCGCACCACTCCACGCGGCTGCCGAAGCCGTACCATGACCAATAGGTCTCTCCGCCCACATTGCCCACCTGAGAAAGCGCAACGGCAACGATTTGGTCATCCACTCCATAGATTCCGTAAAGCACCGCCGCCCACATACTGCTGTCCTGCGCAAGCAACTCCGCAAGCTGCTGCTTTTGATCCTCGTTGAAGCCGTACTGCCCAGCCATCTCATCTGAGGTTCTGTGGCCGACGGTGATATAGAGCGTTGTAATCGCCTCCTGAACCTCTTCCTCAAGAATATTACCATTGCCGTCATCCGTCTCCACAATGACCGTCTCGGTCTTTGTTTCCGTCCGGTGGGTGATTTCGTTCATCTCCCAGAACAGGTCCTTCAGAAGCTGTTCCTTTTCCGGAGTGATCGTTGCCACCTCCTGAGGATCATCCGGATCGGAGGTCGTTTTGACGGCATAGACCGACAACACCTCCGGCCACACGGCACGGGAACCGGACATTTCAAGCGCATCGTATTCAACGGAATCCTTAATGGCATCCAGCTCGTTCTGGTAATCGATGTTGATTTCCTGAATGACCTGCCGCATCGTCTTTTCTGAGCCGGTATCCTCGCTTGAAAAGAAAATACCAAAGCAGGAGCAGGCGATCAAGGCAACAAGGCAGATAACCACGACGACCACGACCGCGACCCAGCCTCCGGCAGCGATGGCCGCAACCAGTGCTTTCATCGCCGCTGCTATAGCCTTGATTGCCGCAGCAACGGCTTTTGCCGCCGCAACAGCCGCTTTGTAGGCAGCTATGGCAGTCTGACGGGCAATCTCCGCCGCCTTCTGCGCGGCCTTTGCAGCCGCTGCCGCTGCCTTCTGTGTTGCCTTCGCCGTTGCCTCTGCAGTTTTGATGGCAGCCTTGGAGGTTTTCTCCGCAGTCTTTACGGCTTTCTCCGTTGACTTTACCGTTCCCTTTGCACCGGCTTTTACTGTCTGTTTCCCGGCAGAGCGAGCAGACTGCTTGATGGTGCGTTCAGTACGCTCCGCAGATTTGATGGTC
>OGZL01001535.1_pt1 | contig 17906 bp, 10 predicted proteins | sample 1576761 | NCBI WGS metagenome assembly OGZL01 (sample SAMEA3541595, study PRJEB24748) | human gut metagenome | biome: human gut; feature: human-associated habitat; material: faeces | place: China | collected 2012
GTTTACCGCAGGCAAGACCAGAAATGGTCTGGTTGACAACTGCCTGGAAAATGGAAGCGGAAAGATCCTCTTTTGTTGCACCATCGTTGATGAGCGGCTGGATATCGGTTTTTGCGAATACACCGCAGCGTGCTGCGATCGGATAAATCGCCTGGTAATGCTTCGCGTATTCGTTGAGTCCGGTTGCATCGGTCTGCAGAAGAGAAGCCATCTGGTCGATGAAAGAACCGGTGCCGCCGGCGCAGATACCGTTCATACGCTGCTCCACATTGCCGCCCTCAAAATAGATGATCTTGGCATCCTCACCGCCGAGCTCGATGGCAACGTCGGTCTGCGGAGCGAGTGCTTTTAACGAAGTGGAAACCGCGATAACTTCCTGCGTGAACGGGATGCCGAGGTGGTTGGCAAGCGCAAGTCCGCCGGAACCGGTGATGACCGGCTGCAGGGTCAGTTCGCCCAGCTTTTCGTGTGCTTCCCCGAGCAGGTGGGCAAGGGTTTCCTGAATGTTTGCAAAATGGCGCTCGTAATCGGCAAAGAGAAGCTGGTTCTCTTCGTCGAGAATCGCAATTTTAACAGTGGTGGAACCGATGTCGATTCCGAGAGTATATTTTTTATCAGTCATGAATCAAACTCCTTTTATAATAAGAAACAATCTCAACACATTATACGACAAAAAATAAGGAAATACAATTGGAAAAAGGGCGATGTCTTACGAAAAAAGTATAAAGTCCTTGTGAAAAATGGAGAAACCAGGAGGGAAAAAAGGCAGAAAAATAAAATTCAGGCATTGTCAAAAACGGGTTTTGCCTGTATACTAAAAATAGTATGCCCTGCATGAAAAACAGGCGGCAGGGATCATGAGAAAGGATGAAAAGCGTTATGTATAAAATTCTGAAAATGGAAGGAAGAGCGAAGCGCGCCCACATGGAAACCGTGCACGGCAATATTGAGACACCGGTATTCATGAATGTCGGAACCGCGGCAGCGATCAAGGGAGCCGTTTCCACTGAGGATCTCCAGCAGATCGGCACGCAGGTAGAGCTCTCCAACACGTACCACCTCCACGTGCGTCCGGGCGACGAGGTTGTAAAGAAGATGGGCGGACTCCACAAGTTTATGGTCTGGGATAAACCGATCCTGACCGACTCCGGCGGATTCCAGGTATTCTCTCTTGCAGGCCTTCGGAAAATCAAGGAGGAGGGTGTTTATTTCCACTCCCACGTAGACGGAAGAAAGATCTTCATGGGACCGGAGGAGAGTATGCAGATCCAGTCCAATCTGGCATCCACGATTGCGATGGCCTTCGACGAGTGCCCATCGAGTGTGGCAGACCGCCGTTATGTGCAGAACTCGGTCGACCGCACGGCGAGATGGCTGCAGCGATGCAAAAATAAGATGCAGGAGCTGAACCAGCGGGAAGACACGATCAACAAACATCAGCTTCTGTTCGGCATCAACCAGGGTGCGATCTATGAAGACATCCGCATCGACCATGCAAAACGGATTTCCGAGATGGATCTCGATGGCTATGCAGTCGGCGGTCTGGCAGTAGGAGAGAGCCACGAGGAGATGTACCATATTCTCGACGAAGTCGTTCCGTACCTGCCGAAAGACAAACCGACGTATCTGATGGGCGTTGGAACGCCGGCAAACATTCTGGAAGGCGTAGAGCGCGGCATCGATTTCTTCGACTGCGTATATCCGAGCCGGAACGGACGCCACGGCCACGTTTACACAAACCATGGAAAAATGAACCTGTTCAATCAGAAATACGAGCTGGATCCGCGTCCGATCGAGGAAGGCTGCCAGTGCCCGGCGTGCCGTCACTACAGCAGAGCCTACATCCGTCATCTGCTGAAAGCAAAAGAGATGCTCGGCATGCGGCTCTGTGTTCTGCACAACCTGTATTTCTACAACAATATGATGACAGAAATCCGGACCGCACTGGACGAGGGCAATTTTGCTTCCTACAAACGGGCAAAACTCGCAGGATTTGAGGAATACGACAAAAAGTAAGCGGGAAAGTATGAAATCTTTGGAAAATATCCGAAAAAGACTTGCCCATCGGTTACGGATTGTGTATTATGATAGGTGTGTCTAAAGAACGGGATGTACTCTCGAATAACAGGAGGAAAGAAAATGTTTTTAGCAACAACAACAGCAGCAAACGGCGGTGTGATGAGCACTGGTATGTTAATTATGTGGCTGGTCATCATGTTCGGTATGATGTATTTCTTAATGATCCGTCCGCAGAAGAAAGAACAGAAAAAACTGCAGGCAATGCTGAACGACCTTGCAGTCGGAGATGCAGTCGTAACGACAAGCGGTTTCTACGGCGTAGTCATCGATATCACAGATGACGATGTCATCGTAGAGTTCGGAAACAACAAAAACTGCCGTATCCCGATGCGCAAAACAGCGATCACAGAGGTTGAAAAACCGGAAACAGCAGTCGTTGAAGAGAAAACAGAGAAGAAAAAATAATTTCACACGGCGAAAAGCCAGGAAAAACGCAGGTATTCAAAAAAACGAATGCCTGCGTTTTTTCTGCCCCGAAACTTCTTCGGCGGAACACGGCGAAAACGGGGAAAAATGCCGCGTATTTTTCTTTTAAATGGCAAAAAAGCAAAAAGATTATTGCGTATCGTCCGATGCAAAGAAATTTCGTGTTGAAATTACCGGAAAAATGGCGTATAATTTAGAAATGCTATAGACGCAGAGAAAATAGAACGGTTTTTCAGCCGGGAGAAAAGAGGGAGAAAGATATGGAATACCGTATTGGATTAATTCACGGTGACGGAATCGGACCGGAAATTGTAAAGGAAGCAAAAAAAGTTCTGGACGCTGTCTGCGAGAAATATGGACATAAGTTTGAATATACCAACCTTCTGCTGGGCGGAGCCTCCATTGATGTGCACGGCGTGCCGCTGACAGATGAAACCATAGAAGAAGCAAAGAAATGCGACGCTGTCCTGATGGGCTCCATCGGAGGAGATGCAAAAACATCCTCATGGTACAAATTAAGCCCGGACAAGCGCCCGGAGGCAGGACTTTTAAAAATCCGGAAATCGTTAGGCCTGTTTGCAAACCTGCGCCCGGCGTACCTGTATCAGGAATTAAAGGATGCCTGCCCGTTAAAAGAAGAAATCATCGGTGAGGGCTTTGACATGCTGATCATGCGTGAGCTGACCGGTGGCCTGTATTTCGGAGAGCGCAGCACCGTAGAAGAGAACGGCATCAAAAAAGCAACGGACACCCTGACTTACAGCGAGCCTGAAATCCGCCGGATTGCAGTCCGTGCCTTCGACATCGCCCGAAAGAGAAAGAAAAAAGTAACAAGTGTAGATAAAGCAAATGTTCTCGACTCCTCCCGCCTGTGGAGAGCTGTTGTGGAGGATGTTGCAAAAGATTATCCGGACGTTACATTAGAGCATATGCTGGTTGATAACTGTGCGATGCAGATTGTTCACAATCCGTGCCAGTTTGACGTGGTTCTGACGGAAAACATGTTCGGAGATATCCTTTCCGATGAGGCAAGTATGGTGGCAGGTTCCATCGGAATGCTTTCTTCCGCCAGTTTGAATGAGACAAAATTCGGCCTGTACGAGCCAAGTCACGGCTCTGCACCGGATATCGCAGGAAAAAACATTGCAAACCCGATTGCAACGGTTCTGTCCGCGGCCATGATGCTCCGCTACTCTCTGGATCTCGATAAAGAGGCAGAGGCAGTAGAAAATGCTGTACAGAAAATCTTAAAAGGCGGATACCGCACCGTAGACATCATGTCCGAGGGATGCACTAGAGTTTCTACATCCGAAATGGGAGATCTGCTGGTAAAAGCACTGGAGTGAGGCTTGCAGATTGCGGAAATGGTTTTTCAGACACACTCTAGCATAAAACTGTAAGATAAGAAAAGAGGAAAAGATCATGAGAAGTGATGCTGTAAAAAAAGGAATCGCACAGGCACCGCAGCGTTCTCTGATGCGTGCGCTGGGTCTGACCGAAGAAGAAATGAAAAAACCGCTCGTAGGAATCGTAAGCTCCTACAATGAGATTGTACCGGGCCACATGAACCTGGATAAAATTACAGAGGCTGTAAAAATGGGCGTTGCCATGGCAGGCGGAACACCAATCGTATTCCCGGCCATTGCAGTCTGTGACGGTATCGCCATGGGACACATCGGAATGAAATATTCCCTCGTTACCCGTGACCTGATCGCCGATTCCACCGAGTGTATGGCAATGGCACATCAGTTTGATGCCCTGGTATGTATCCCGAACTGTGATAAAAACGTACCTGGTCTTCTGATGGCAGCAGCAAGAGTCAATGTTCCGACCGTATTTGTCAGCGGCGGCCCGATGCTTGCCGGCCACGTAAAAGGCGAGAAGAGAAGTCTTTCGAGCATGTTCGAGGCAGTCGGCTCCTACGCTGCCGGAACCATGACAGAGGAAGACGTCTATGATTTCGAGTGCAATGCGTGCCCGACCTGCGGTTCCTGCTCCGGTATGTACACCGCAAACAGCATGAACTGCCTGACCGAGGTTCTCGGTATGGGCTTAAAAGGCAACGGAACGATTCCGGCCGTATACTCCGAGCGTCTGCGCCTGGCAAAGAGAGCCGGTATGCAGGTTATGGAGCTGTTAAAACAGGATATCCGTCCAAGAGACATCATGACAAAAGAAGCATTCTTAAACGCTCTGACCGTCGATATGGCACTGGGATGTTCCACCAACAGTATGCTGCATCTGCCGGCCATTGCGCATGAGGCAGGCGTAGAGCTGAATCCGGAGATGGCAAACGCCATCAGCGAGAAGACCCCGAACCTCTGTCATCTGGCTCCGGCAGGATACCACTACATCGAGGAGCTGAACGAGGCAGGCGGTGTTTATGCCGTTATGAACGAGCTGAACAAACTGGGTCTGCTGCACACTGAGTGCATGACCGCAACCGGAAAGACCGTAGGGGAGAACATCAAAGGATGTGTCAACAAAAATCCTGAGATCATCCGTCCAGTTGAGAATCCATACAGCAAGACCGGCGGTATCGCCGTTCTGAAAGGAAACCTGGCACCGGATACCGCAGTTGTCAAACGTTCTGCCGTTGTTCCGGAGATGCAGGTTCATGAAGGCCCGGCCAGAGTCTTTGACTGCGAGGAGGATGCCATCGAGGCAATCCGCGGCGGCAAGATCGTGGCAGGCGACGTTGTTGTCATCCGTTATGAGGGACCAAAGGGTGGTCCTGGTATGCGTGAAATGCTGAATCCGACTTCTGCCATTGCAGGTATGGGACTTGGTTCTTCCGTAGCCCTGATCACGGACGGCCGTTTTTCCGGCGCATCCCGCGGTGCGTCCATCGGTCATGTAAGCCCGGAGGCAGCAGAGGGCGGTCCGATCGCACTCGTTGAGGAAGGTGATCTGATCCGTATCAATATTCCGGAGCACAAGCTGGAGGTTGTCGTATCGGACGAAGAGCTGGCACGCAGAAAAGCTGCATGGACTCCGAGAGAACCAAAGGTAACGACAGGCTATCTGAAACGCTACGCAAAGATGGTTTCCAGTGCAAATAAGGGAGCTATTCTGGAGTTCTAATTCAGAAAAACTATGAGAAACACGCTCTGCGAGTTTCTCATAGTTATCGCGGCAGTCGCCAAGGTCTCGTGCAAGCACGGACTTTGGCTCGTTGCCCGCGTAAATCATAAAATCATATCAGCCGTCCGAACGCGCTTTTTCTCGGATGGCTGATTTCATAAACAGATTTCATACACAAAGCGAAAAACATAAGGAAGGAATCATACAGACATGGAATTAACTGGATCACAGATTGTTATCGAGTGCCTGAAGGAGCAGGGTGTGGATACCGTGTTCGGCTATCCGGGCGGAACCATTTTAAATATCTATGATGAACTTTACCGTCATCCGGAAATCCACCATATCCTGACCTCACACGAGCAGGGTGCTGCGCATGCGGCGGACGGATATGCGCGTGCTACCGGAAAAACAGGCGTCTGCATGGCTACAAGCGGCCCGGGCGCAACGAATCTTGTCACCGGAATTGCAACCGCCTACATGGATTCTACGCCGATGGTAGCGATTACCTGCAACGTAGGAAAGGCACTGCTTGGAAAAGACAGCTTTCAGGAGATTGACATTGCGGGTGTCGCAATGCCGATCACAAAATACAGTGTGATTGTAAAAGATATCACCGTTCTTGCAGATACGCTGCGCCGTGCGTTTACGATCGCAAAGAGCGGAAGACCGGGCCCGGTTCTGGTCGATATTACAAAAGATGTCACAGCGGCAACGTATGAGTACGAGCCGAAGACTCCGGAGAAAATTGAACCGTTTACTGAGAGAATTACAGAAGAAGGCCTGGATCACGTCGTATCCCTGATTCAGGAGTCGAAACGCCCGTATATTTTCGTGGGCGGCGGCAGTATCATCTCCGGCGCGTCCGAGGAAGTGCGCGAACTGGCACACCGCATCCAGGCACCGGTCTGCGACACCCTGATGGGAAAAGGTGCGTTCCCGGGAACGGATGAGCTGTACACCGGCATGCTCGGTATGCACGGAACGAAAACATCGAACTACGGCGTGACAAAGTGCGATCTGCTGATCGTGCTCGGCGCAAGATTCTCCGATCGTGTCACCGGAAACGCTGCAAAATTTGCCAATAACGCAAAAATCGTTCAGATCGATGTGGATGCGGCAGAAATCAACAAGAATGTTGTTGTCGAGTCGAGCATCATCGGAGACGTCAAAGAGGTCTTAAAACGGCTGAATGCGAAGCTGGAGCCGATGCACCATGACGAGTGGATTGCCGAGATCGAGGCGATGAAGGAAAAATTCCCGCTGAAGCATGAAGAAGGCCTTACCGGACCGCTCGTGATTGAGAAGATCTACAAGGCGACGAACGGGGAAGCCATCATCACGACCGATGTCGGACAGCATCAGATGTGGGCGGCGCAGTATTACCGTTATACGAGCCCGAGAACGCTTCTGACCTCCGGCGGTCTTGGAACGATGGGATTCGGTCTTGGAGCAGCCATGGGCGCAAAAATGGGACGCCCGGACAAAACGGTCATCAACATCGCAGGTGACGGCTGTTTCCGTATGAACATGAATGAGCTGGCAACACTTTCCAGACACAACATTCCGGTCATCGAGGTTGTTGTCAACAACCACGTACTCGGCATGGTACGCCAGTGGCAGACGCTGTTCTACGGAAAACGGTATTCCAATACCGTTCTCCAGGATCAGGCAGACTTTGTCAAGGTTGCTGAGGCGCTCGGCGTAAAGGGCATCCGCGTGACGAAAAAAGAGGAGATGGGTCCTGCCATCCGTGAGGCAATTGAGGGCGGAAAACCGGCGCTCATTGATGTCTGGATCGACTGCGACGAAAAAGTATTCCCGATGGTACCGGCAGGAGCTCCGATTGAGGATGTCTTTGATGCAGAGGATCTGGCAAAAAAGGAACAAGAAAAGGATTGACAGGTTTCTGACAAAGAGGTATCATAGTTTCAACGTGGTAAAGCAATACCGTATTACCGCATGAATCGCACAGATGTGATTACAATGGAAACCATCGGTCTACTATCGGTGGTTTCCTAGTAAGATAAAGTAACACCAGGGGCAAAAGTTCGAAAGTCTGACGCAAGCAAAGCTTACAGGAAGATTTTTGAACTTGGGACCCGCAAAATATGAGTAAGTAGCCATTTTTCGGAGAAAAATGAGCGGAGTACGAATATTTTGCAGATTACGGGAGCACGAAGTGCGGAGTAATCTGGTGCAGAAAAGAGAAACAGGAGGATGAGAAAAATGAGCAGAGTCTATAATTTTTCCGCAGGACCGGCGGTTCTGCCAGAGGAAGTGTTAAAAGAAGCCCAGGAGGAAATGCTGGATTACCGCGGATGCGGCATGTCCGTCATGGAGATGAGCCACCGTTCCAAAGTATTCCAGAACATCATCGATGAGGCAGAAGCAGATCTTCGTGATCTGATGGGAATCCCGTCAAATTACAAAGTTCTGTTTCTCCAGGGCGGTGCATCCCTGCAGTTTTCCATGATCCCGATGAACCTGATGAAAAACGGTGTCGCAGATTACATCGTAACAGGCCAGTGGGCAAAGAAAGCATACGCAGAGGCACAGAAATACGGAAAGGCAAACAAAATTGCCTCCTCTGAGGATAAAACATTTTCCTATATCCCGGACTGCAGCGATCTTCCGATCAGCCCGGATGCCGACTATGTTTATATCTGCGAAAACAACACCATTTACGGTACCAAATACAAAAAACTGCCGAATACCAAGGGCAAAACCCTGGTGGCAGACGTCTCCTCCTGTTTCCTCTCCGAACCTGTCAATGTCTCTGATTACGGCATCATCTACGGCGGTGTCCAGAAAAACATCGGACCTGCCGGAATGGTGATCTCCATTATCCGTGACGATCTGATCACCGACGATGTCCTGCCGGGAACACCGACCATGATGAAATTCAAGACACACGCAGACGCAGGCTCCCTGTACAATACACCGAACTGCTACTGCATCTATATGTGCGGCAAGGTCTTCAAATGGCTGAAGAAAATGGGCGGCCTGGAAGTTATGAAACAGCGCAACGAAGAGAAAGCAAAGCTGCTGTATGATTTCCTGGATCAGAGCAAGCTCTTCAAAGGAACCGTTGTACCGGAAGACCGTTCTCTGATGAACGTTCCGTTTATCACCGGAAATGCAGATCTGGATGCGAAATTCGTCAAAGAGTCCAAAGAAGCCGGACTTGAGAACCTGAAAGGCCACCGTACCGTCGGCGGTATGCGTGCAAGCATCTACAATGCAATGCCGAAAAAAGGCGTAGAAACACTCGTAGCCTTCATGAAAAAGTTCGAGGAGGAAAATCTCTAATGTTTCAGTATCATTGCTTAAATCCGATTGCAGGCGTAGGCCTTGCAAACTTTAATGAAAACTATCAGCAGACCGAGAGTCTGGAGGGAGCCGATGCGGTTCTCGTCAGAAGTGCAGCCATGCACGGCATGGAGCTGCCGAAGAGCCTCCTCGCTGTAGCAAGAGCAGGAGCCGGTGTCAACAACATTCCGCTTGCCGACTGCGCAGAGCAGGGTATCGTGGTCTTCAATACACCGGGAGCCAATGCAAATGGTGTCAAAGAGCTTGTACTTGCCGGTATGCTGCTGGCATCCCGTGATATCGCAGGCGGTATCGAATGGGTGAAGAGCGACAAAGAAGACGGCGATATCGCAAAGACAGCAGAAAAACAGAAAAAGAAATTTGCCGGCTGTGAGATCAGCGGAAAGAAACTCGGTATCATCGGCCTTGGTGCCATCGGCCAGCTTGTGGCAAATGCAGCCACCCATCTTGGTATGGAAGTATACGGATACGATCCATACATTTCTGTCGATGCAGCATGGAACCTGTCCCGCGACATTCATCACATCCAGAACGTGGAAGATATCTACCGCAACTGTGATTATATCACCATCCACGTGCCGCTTTTGGACAGCACCAAGGGCATGATCAACAAAGCGGCGATCGAAGAGATGAAAGACGGCGTGGTTCTTCTGAACTATGCAAGAGATCTTCTCGTTGACGAGGATGCTGTTCTCGCGGCTTTAAAGGCCGGAAAAATGAAGAAATATGTGACCGACTTTGCAAATCCGAAGGTAGTCGGAGCAGAGGGAACGATCGTTACCCCGCACCTTGGAGCATCCACCAAAGAATCCGAGGATAATTGTGCTGTGATGGCAGTCAAGGAAATCCGTGATTTCCTTGAGAACGGAAACATCAAAAACTCCGTCAACTTCCCGAATTGCAGCATGGGTGTATGCACAGGCGCAGGCCGTGTGACGATCTGCCACAAGAATATCCCAGGTATGCTGGGAGCCTTCACAACCGTTATGGGTAATGCGGATGTCAACATCAGCGATATGACAAACAAAGGTAAAGGCGATTACGCTTACACGATGATGGATCTGGAAAGCGAAGCAACCGAGGAGATAGTAAAAGCCCTCGAAGCAGTTGATGGTGTATTAAAGGTTCGTATCATTAAATAAAGAGAATCAAAGAAAATCAAAAAGTTACAGGAAAAGGCGGTGCCCGAAAACAGGGGTACCGCCTTTTCCTGTCAAGAACGGCAGAAGTTACTGCTGTTTGACTTCCTTTGGGTAAAGAACGGCACAAAAAAGAGAACTGCCCTGGGACAGTTCTCTTTGCCTGTAATGTATGGTTACGAAAAGATTTTCAGATTCGTTTCCAGACTGCTCCGCCGCGTACATCGGCAACTTCAATGCCCTGTGCTTTCAGATCGTCACGGATCTTATCTGCTTCCGCAAAGTTTTTGGCTTTCTTTGCTTCATATCGTTTTAAAACGAGCGCATCAATCTCCGGATCTCCCTCGCCGGTAATCTGATAACCGGATGCAGTGGAAGCGGAAGTTGTCTTTGCGGCCTCTTTTCTCTTTGCTTCTGCATGGGAGAGAAGGGCAAGGCCGAGCACCTGATCGAAATTGTCGAGAAGTGCCAGCTTCGTTGCATCGTTCATGTCTGCCTTTAAGACATCATACAGCGTTGTGATGGCAAGCGAAGTATTGAGGTCAGCATCGAGTGCTTTCTGGAATTTTTCTTTTAAAACACTCATGGAAGCTTCATCGACGGATCCGTTCTCCGGATTTAAAGCGGCGATACGGGCGATCAGCTTGTCGTAGGCAATTTTTGCGTTGTCCAGGTTCTCCCACGTAAACACAAGCGCTTTGCGGTAATGGGACTGCAGGCAGAAGAAACGGTAGATAAGCGGATCGTAGCCTTTTTCTTCCAGAAGAGAAACCGTCAGGAACTCACCTTTTGATTTCGACATTTTTCCGGTCGAGGTATTCAGGTGATGTACATGGAACCACTGCGGGCACCATGCATGGCCAAGGTAGCTTTCGGACTGCGCAATCTCGTTGGTGTGGTGCGGGAAGGCATTGTCCACGCCGCCGCAGTGCAGGTCGAGGTATTCTCCGTTGTACTTCATGGAGATACCGGAGCACTCAATGTGCCATCCCGGATAACCGATGCCCCATGGAGAGTCCCATTTGAGCGCCTGGTTCTCGAATTTTGATTTGGTAAACCAGAGAACGAAATCGTTTTTGTTGCGTTTGTTGGTATCTTCCTCTACGCCCTCGCGGACACCAACGGCAAGATCATCCTCATCGTGGTCGTTGAATACATAGTAGTGGTCAAGACGGCTGGTGTCAAAGTAAACATTTCCGCCGGCAAAGTAAGCGTAGCCGGTGTCCATCAGTTTTGCAATGATTTTAATATATTCGTCAATGCATCCGGTCGCCGGCTGTACGACATCCGGGCGCTTGATATTCAGCTTTTTGCAATCCGCAAAGAATGCATCAGTGTAATACTGTGCGATTTCCATGACTGTTTTATGCTCGCGCTTGGCACCTTTGACCATCTTGTCCTCACCGGTGTCCGCATCGGAGCTTAAATGGCCGACATCGGTAATGTTCATGACACGGTTGACGTTGTAGCCTTCATAGCGGAGTGCCTTTTCAAGAACGTCCTCCATAATATAACTGCGCAGGTTTCCAATGTGCGCAAAATGATAAACGGTAGGTCCGCAGGTGTACATTTCTACACGGCCCGGTGTGTGTGTCTGGAATTCAGCTTTTTTATGGGTTGCAGAATTATAAAGATACATAAAAGAAGTCTCCTTTTTTCTTTTCGTGCGGATACGGATGCAGAAGTGATGATACACAGGAAAGCAAAAAAGCGTCTGCTGTATCCGACAAGGATATCAGAGACGCCGCGTGCGGTGCCTGTTTTCCGTGTACTGCACTGGTTCCTTATTAAAATTAATATTAGCAGGATTTTTTTTTGCTGTCAATAGTCCGGAGGCTGTCGAAGACAAAAAGTAAAACGCATTTAATAAGAAGAAATACATTTTTCAGAAATAAAAAGACAGTGCTGCAGAACGCAAATGGAAAGAAACAATTATTTGTGTAATCTTTTTTTTATTATAAAACCGAAGAATACAGGAAAATAGAAAAACGGCATCAGAACAATACCCAAAAAGAGGAAAATAGAGGATTTTGATGACTTTAAATGCAGTTTATACACTTTTCTCCTGCATCGGATATTGACAAACAGAGAGAGTTCTGGTTATAATGAATGCAGTTGTTTTTGGACAAACGGACAAATGTACGGGCATGAGGGATGAAGAAAACAAATCTTGTTGGACGCATCTCCTTTTTGTACTCTTCGTTTTAATGTGGTAAAGTGCCAAAATGAAAAACGGTGGAATGGCGAAGCCGTTCCGGCAAATGTCCGGATGATGCAAAAACAACGCGAATCCATGAAAGGAGTTAGGAAGAATTATGAAAAGAAAAATTGTAAGCGCATTACTTGTTATGAGTATGACTGCAAGCCTGGTTGCCTGTGGAAATTCCGGCAGCGGAAGTTCTGATCCGGCGGATGAGAGTGTAAGCGTAAGCAGCAGCGCATCTTCCGAAAGCGATGCAAGCGCATCTGCAAGCAGTGAGAGCGAAGCCGAGGCAGAGGAGTCCGAAATGCCGGAAGGATACGACGAGACCAGCACAGAGCTCTATAACGAGGCACTGGGCGATTTCAACGATGCACTTGCTACTGCAAAGGAAGCAGAAACGGTGGATGAGAGATATGCCCTGATGGCAGTTGCCGAGGGAAAACTGATGGAGTCCGCCATGATGTACCCGCTCACCTCAAGAGGTGGTACGTACGCGATGTACAGAATGGCTCCGCGCACCAAGGACTATACCCTTTGGGGAAGCGATAAGGACCGTTATCATCAGTATGTTGTAACAACTGACTTTATCAAAGCAGAAGATTACAACGAGATGAGAGCAAAATGGGATGAGCTCAAAGGAACAGGAACCTATGAGAGCTGGGTAAAAGAATATCTGGCAGGAAAAGGTTACACCTTAAAAGACAGCTTCTCCATGCCGTATGCGAGCGATCCGGTAACATGGGACGGACTTGCAACTTCCCGTGCGGCAGATACCGATGCGATCATCAATACCTATGACGGCCTGATGGAGTACGACGTAGAGGGAACTCTGCAGCCGGCACTGGCAGAATCCTATGAAGTATCTGATGACGGACTGACCTATACCTTCCACCTTCGTAAAGATGTAAAATGGACCGATTCCCAGGGACGTGAAGTGGATACTGTAAAAGCAGATGACTTCGTGGCCGGAATGCAGCACATGTGTGATGCACAGGGCGGTCTGGAATACCTGGTACAGGGCGTGATCAAAAACGTATCCCAGTACATCAGCGGTGAAGTTACCGATTTCGACGAGGTTGGTGTAAAAGCTGTTGATGACTATACCGTAGAGTACACACTGGAAGAGCCATGCAGCTACTTCATGACCATGCTGGGCTACACCATCTTCATGCCGATGAGCAGAAGCTACTATCAGTCCCAGGGTGGTAAATTCGGTGCTGAGTACGATTCTTCCGCAGCAGATTATCAGTACGGAAAAGATTCCAACTCGATCGCATACTGCGGCCCGTACCTGGTAACCAACGCTACAGCGAAAAATACCATCGTATTTAAACTGAGCGATTCTTACTGGAACAAAGACAACGTAAACATTAAAACCCTGACCTGGCTGTTCAATGACCAGTCTGATGTTACCAAAATGTACACAGATGCAAAAGCAGGTACCGTTGACTATGTAAACCTGAACACCTCCACTATGGAGACAGCAAAATCCGAAGGTCTGTACGACCAGTACGCAGTAGTTTCAGATACCGACGCTACTTCCTTCATGGGATTCTACAATATCAACCGTACTGCGACTGCAAATGCCAACGACGGAACAACAGCAAAGAGTACAAAGTCTGACGAAGAAATCCAGAGAACAAACAAAGCACTGCAGAACGTTCACTTCAGAAGAGCGATCAGCTTTGCAGCAGATCGTGGCGCTTACAATGCACAGCAGGTTGGCGAGGATCTGAAGTATACTTCCCTTAGAAATACCTTTACCCCGGGATATTTCGTAAGCCTGTCAAAAGACACTACCATTCAGATCAACGGAACCGACACAACCTTCCCGGCAGGCACCTACTATGGTGAAATCGTACAGAAACAGATCGACGCCGACGGCGTGAAGATCAAAGTATGGGATGCCGAAAACAAGACCAGCGATGGTTTTGATGGATGGTACAATCCGGAAAACGCAGTAGAAGAACTGAATACCGCAATCGAGGAGCTCGCAGAAGACGGTATCACCATCGATGAGAGCAATCCGATCCAGATTGAGTATCCATATCCGTCTGCAGTAGAAGTTTACACCAACAAAGCAAACTCCTACAAGAAATCAGTAGAGGCTGCCCTTGGCGGAAAAGTTGTGATCAATCTGGTTGATGCCGTAGACCTGGATGGATGGTACTATGCAGGATACTATGTAAACTATGGTTATGAACAAAACTACGACGTATATGATGTCTCCGGATGGGGTCCGGACTTTGGTGATCCGTGCTCTTATCTGGATACCATGCTTCCGGACTACGAAGGATACATGACCAAATGTTTCGGTATCTTCTAATTTTGGAAAAGGTAAAATTGGAAAGACCAGAACAGTTGAAAGCCAATGAATAAACCGGCAGGGGGATGGGGACAAAAAAAGCCATTCCCCTGTCATATTGTGTTAAGGAATGAGAGAATATGACAAAATATCTTTTTAAGCGTTTGTTGCATGGCCTTGTTTCCGTAGTAATCGTCGTTGGATGCGTTATGACTATGATCTATTCTCTGATGGACCGAAATCTGATTTTCGCACAGGATACCACCTATTCCCATCAGAGCAATAACCAGAAAAAGGTGTACAAATATCAGAAGTGGGAGACATACGGATATCTTGATTATGTAACCTATGCAGATTATTTGAACGCTCTCAAAGCAAAAGGCGAAATTGACGAGGATACGAGATCCAAAGCAGTAGCATTCGGAAGAACGAAAGACCAGGATTCAGAACTGGTATCTGAATATGTAAAGGAATTTACAGCTTATTATAAAGCAAAAGGTTACACCGTAAGAAGATACGATGCGATCATGATGGGTAAGAAAAAATATGCCAACGGCGGACAGCAGCAGCTGTTTGCATACAGGGATATTCCGCTTGCAACGCGTCTCGGAAAATATTTTTCCGGTTTGATTGACATCGACAGCATTCACGATGCTGCAAAGGTAGAAGGTAAGAGGGGGATTACATTTACCTTACACGATCCGGTATATGGGGGAAAGAAATTTTCACCGGCCATCATGGGAAATGGCACAACACACAAGTACCTGATGTACTTTGACTCAAAATTCCCATATTTCCATCAGAATATAATCACCATAAATTTAGGAAAGTCCTATTCCGTAAATGAGGGTGTGGATGTAGCACTGACCATGACCCGCGCGCAGGGATCCTACGTAAAATCGGAGATTACCTACCCAAGCGGTCTGGTGGAATACAGTGCAGACGATCTGCACAGCGCAACGTATATGAGCGAATCTCAGGATGCAAGCGCTGTTCATTCCGATCGGTTCACAGATGACTATACCAACGTGGATACAATTAAGAGTGGTAAATCAAAAATCGGCTATTCCTTTGTAATCGGTATCATTGCCGTAATTCTTTCCTATCTCATCGCGGTGCCGCTTGGCATTCTGATGGCGAGAAAGAAAGACAAACTGGTTGACCAGCTTGGAACCATCTATATTGTATTCATTATAGCAGTACCTTCACTGGCCTATATTTTCCTGTTTAAGGCAATCGGAGGAAAAATGGGTCTGCCAACCACCTTTGACATGGATTCGAAGAGCAAGCTGATGTATATTCTGCCGATCGTTTCTCTGGCACTGCCGCAGGTGGCAAACCTGATGAAATGGCTGCGTCGATACATGATCGACCAGATGAACTCCGATTACGTAAAATTCGCAAGATCCGGTGGTCTGACAGAGGGAGAAATCTTTACGAAACACATTTTGAAGAACGCAGCGATTCCGATCGTGCAGGGTGTTCCGGCGAGCGTACTGTTCGCACTGACCGGAGCCATCATCACCGAGCGTGTGTACGTAGTACCTGGTGCCGGTAATCTGCTGACCGAAGCAATCAGCAAATATGATAATGGTGTTATCGTAGGTGTTACACTGTTCTACGCAGTGCTCTCCGTGATTTCCATCATCCTGGGCGACGTTTTGATGTCCATGGTGGATCCACGAATCTCATTCTCAACGAAAGACAGGTAGGGACTTATGAATTATGATTTAGATAAATTCGGTCTGTCTGAGGAAGAACTGTTTTCTCCTGTAGATAACAGCTCTCTGGAGTCTGAGAAAATTACGGCTCCGAGATATTCCTACTGGCATTCCGTCTTCCGCGTATTTTTTAAGAAAAAAATCAATATTGCCGTACTTTGCCTCCTGGGTGTGATTCTGCTGATGACGTATGTGTATCCGCTCTTTGTGGAGTACGACCGTTTCGCCAATCTGATGAACGGCGCGACAAAACATCTGTCTCCAAGCAAAGCATTGCAGCAGCTTGGATTCAATATTCACTGGATTTTAGGATCCGGTGCTTCCGGACAGTCGACCTTTGATGCTGTCTGGTTTGGTTCCAGAATTTCAGTTTCCCTGGCGTTTATCTGTGCGCTCATCAACCTTTCGATTGGTGTGATTGTCGGATCTGTCTGGGGATTTTCGAAGAAGGTTGATGTCTTCATGATGGAGGTTTACAACATCATCGGAAATATTCCGTATGTACTTCTGATCTCCGTCCTGGTGCTTATCTTTTCTCCGAGCTTCTGGACCATGGTATTTGCACTGACCGTTACCGGATGGCTTGCCATCGCGTACTTTATCCGTACGCAGGTCGTTATCATCCGTGACAGAGAGTATAATCTGGCATCAAAATGTCTTGGAACTTCGATTTTCCGCATTGCGATGAAGAATATTCTCCCGTTTATGACATCTGTCATTGTTACTCTGGCGGCAACTGAGATTCCGTCCTACATCTCTTACGAGGTGTTCCTGGCTTACATCGGTATGGGACTTTCTGACATGTCTCTGGGAAGACTGATTTATGAGGCTGAGGGTGCCATGCTGACACCGGGATGGGGATTCGAGTTCTGGAGCCCGGTTGTTGTCGCTTCAATCATCACCGTAGTATTATATGTAGTTGGACAGAACCTTGGAGATGCGTCCGACCCGAGAACACATATGTAGGAAGGAAAGCCGCATGGAAGATAAAAAAGTATTATTATCGATTAAGGACTTACAGGTAAAATTCCGTGTCCGCGGCCGTATCCTGACGGCAATCCGGGGCGTAACGCTGGATATTTACGAGAATGAGTCCATTGCTATCGTAGGAGAATCCGGTGCCGGTAAATCCGTATTCACGAAAGCGTTTGCGGGTATGCTGGACAGCAACGGTTTCATCGATCAGGGAGATATCATTTTTAACGATGCCGAGCTGAGCGATACCGTTGTGCCGCTGAACTCTTATGCCAAAAAGACCATCGCATCCACCTGGGAAAAACTGAATGAGTATTCCAAACTGGAATATGGTTCAGAAGTATTCCTGAAAATGAAGGCGCTGGAGCAGGAAAAAGAAGAAAAAATGACACTGAGCGAGGAAGAGCGTGAGAAAGCAGATGCTGAAATTAAGGAACTCGTAGTAAAGAGAACCGAACTTTTCAACTACAAGCAGACACTCGATACTTCCAAAGAAAAAGCGAAGGTTAAAGAGACATCCGCCGAGATTTCCAGACTGGATGGAGAAATTAAGGCTCTGCAGAAAGCAAAAGAGGAAAAAATCAAGGCTCACAAACAGGCTGCCATGAACGATACGGCCTACAATCAGGCATATGATGCAAAGA